>OCIU01000104.1_pt1 | contig 90439 bp, 76 predicted proteins | sample 1538471 | NCBI WGS metagenome assembly OCIU01 (sample SAMN04571693, study PRJEB22368) | human gut metagenome | biome: human gut; material: stool | host: Homo sapiens | place: Luxembourg | collected 2012-06-01 | reverse complement strand
CTATCGGAAGCAAGCTTCCAATATCGTTTCCCCTCGACTTGCATGTGTTAAGCCTGTAGCTAGCGTTCATCCTGAGCCAGGATCAAACTCTACATTGTAAAATATCTTTTACCAGCAAATTCCTTGACGCTAAGCCTTACTGGGCCGACTGGGCCTTTCTAAGCCTTGGCGGAATATTGCTGTTTGTTTGTATCTGTTCAGAACGAGCTTCCAAATTAGAGTTTAAAGTCAAACAAACTTGACGGTTCGTTTTTCTTCTACCCAAGAACGAATTTCTTCATTCTCGCTTCTTGTACTACTTTATCTGTCTTATGTAAATCTTTTCAAAGAACTCTTTCTTAATGCAATCTTAACACGAACTCATCTCGTTTTGCTTGAGGTTTCGTTCGTTTAATACGAACTTTCGCCATGACATAACTGAAGCAAGCTTCGTTCTGTTCATTTGGCTTATCAAGTTCGTTCTCGAAAGCGGATGCAAAGGTATGACTTTTATTTGAATCTCCAAAACTTTCACTGAGAAAATTCAGCATTTTTGCTGTATTTTCATTGAAAGTTGATTCATATCAACGATTCTCTGTTTACGCAAACAACGACACCTTATTATATATTATAGGAAAAACGTAATCATATGATATTTAGTTTGCGCAGGTCATGACGAAGATGCCATAACCTCCTAAATATTGCTTGCACGATTCTTGAATCATTAATGTTGGTGATGTTTTTCAAACCTCGGCAGAGAAACATTCTTCTCTCGTCAGAGATTTTTTGTTTCCTCGGGAGAAAGTTTTTGCAACCTCGGGAGGAAACAAAAATCAAGTTATTTGAAAAAAATCGTTGAAAGCGTTTTCTTTTCCAAAAATAATCTTTAAATTTGTAATTGTTGACGCTAACCAAAATCACAAACCTAATATTACTGCTATGTTAAAAACCACGATTACGCTGCTTCTTTCGGCGATGACTGCTGTATGTTCAGCACAAACTGACAACAAAACCGATTTACCATCAGTCACTCAGACCGAAGGCAAACCTACATTGCCACGACACAACTGGCAACAATATTTCGACCAGTTGAATGATATGGACGACATGGAATCGACCAATCTTGAAGAACTTTACGACCAGATGTGCGAACTGGAAGACTCGCCAGTTAATCTGAATACTGCTACTGCCGACGACATAAAACGCCTGATGTTCCTCAACGCTGCACAAGCAGAAGAGCTTACAGAATACATTGACCGCTATCGTCCGTTGCGCTCTATCGGCGAACTCGCTATGATAAAGTCGATTGACCCTATTCGTCTGCAGTTGCTTACGTGCTTCACATATATTGGTGAAACTGAGGAAAAGAATAGTTTTCCAAAGCTGGGCAACATCCTAAAATACGGCAAACACGACGTTGTGGCTACCGCAAAGATTCCATTCTATACCCGTAAGGGTGACCACGACGGCTATCTTGGCAGCAGGTACAAACATTGGATGCGTTACACTTTCCGTTACGGACAATATCTGCAAATAGGTTTTCTGGGAACGCAGGATGCCGGGGAGCCTTTCTTCGCCCACGGCAACAGCATGGGTTACGACCATTATGCCTACTATGCTGTAATAAGAAAACTTGGCAGATTGAAGACACTTGCGCTCGGACAATACAAATTGCGTTTTGGTATGGGACTGGCAATGAACACCGGATTCACATTAGGCAAGACTACGGCTGCCACAATGTCAATACCCACCAATAGTATTACACCCAACTCATCGCGTTCGGACGCCTACTATCTGCAGGGAGCAGCCGCCACTATTGAAGCATGCAAGAATCTGGAAATCACAGCATTCGCCTCATATCGAAAGATAGATGCGACTCTGAACAAGGACGGGACTATCAAGACATTGCTCAAGACGGGCTATCATCGCACTGAGAGTGAGATACTACGAAAGCAAAATGCCTCACATATGACCACCGGCGGTAATATACGATGGCACAGTGGCGGATGGCACGTGGGACTGACAGGCGTGTACACTTCGTATAGCGACTCGCTCAACCCCGACAAGCGACAAGCCTACCGCAAGTACAATCCAACTGGAAAACATTTTTATAACACGAGCATTGACTACGGATTTATCAATCATCGCATCAGCATCAACGGCGAGACAGCCATAAACGACAAGGGAGCCGTAGCCACAATCAATTCTATAGCGTTCAGGACCAACCAATGGCTTACGCTCACAGCCATACAACGTTTTTACAGTTATCGTTATTACTCAATGTTCAGTTCGGCATTCAGCGACGGAGGTAAGGTGCAGAATGAGAACGGAATATATCTCGGAGCAGTATGGACCCCATCGTCACAACTCTCAATATTAGCTTACAGCGACTATGCCTACTATCCATGGGTGCGCTATCAGGTGAGCGACAAGAGTCATACGTGGGACAATCTTGTGCAAGCCTCCTATCGCCTGACGCCACTCCTTACGCTCAACTCACGCTATCGCATAAAGATGCGCGAGGAAGACTACAACGACAAAGAAGCTAAAACCAAGCGTCTGATAGACAAGACCGAGCACCGAATGCGCCTTTCGCTGGTATATGCCAACACCCACTGGCAAGCCAAGACGCAGGGTGATGCCGCCTATATAGTCTATCCCGACGGTCTTGCAGGCAAGCCAAAGAGTTTCGGATGGATGATGTCGCAAAACGTAGCTTACGCCAACGCCAAGCTATCAGCCTCAGCCAATATAGCCTATTTTCACACCCGCGACTACAACTCACGTCTCTACACCTACGAGAACGGAACGCTCTACACATTCAATTTCCCTATGTTTTACGGTGAAGGAATGCGCAGCGCCATACTGTTGCGTAGCAACATAGGTTCACACCTTATTATATTATGTAAGGTTGGAGCCACCAAATACTTCGATCGCAAGAAAATATCGAGTTCATACCAGCAAATAAACTCGTCGTGGCAGGCTGATATGGACCTGCAAATAAGGTGGAAAATCTGATGCAAATATAAGGCAAGCAGTAAAAAAGTGTTACAAAACAAAAATCGATTCTAGAGTTTCGAGAAGCTGTTTTTACCGTCTTTTTATGTTAGTTTAGCCACCCCTCTCTTCATTTAAGCCTTCTTTGCCTTCCAACTGTAGCCATTTTGCATTGTAAAAGGACTACAGTTGAAGAGCAAATGGAGTACAGTTAGAACGTAAAAACCCTCCATTTGAAATGAAATGGAGGGTTTTATGTTGGTAGGAATTTTGACATCCGGCAGCAAAACCACATAACAATCTGTGTATAAGCGCTTTAATCATACACGCTCAAAACTCAAGAATTTCGAGCCAAAGATTTCTTAATGCGTTCAACTGACAGTATTGAGCGAAAAAAATGCAAATATTGTCATATAGAAAGCACAAATTGAGACGATTATGTGCTACTATATTGGGATTTTAATATTCATGACCTTCACCTTTTATTACGCTTGGTCCTTCGATAAGCTCGGGCGCACCTGCATTGCGTCGGACATCGCCATAGGCACGACGCAAATCGTCAAGACCTATGGTCAGGTCGCGACGTACGGGACGGTCTTTGTCTAGCAGACTATGCGAAAAGAGCCAGTCGTAAGTCTTGCGAAGATAGAAGATGCGAGCCGGAGCACCATGATTGGCACCCTTGAGCCAATCGTATAGGAGACGTGTGTCGTTGCCATCGCGCTTAAGACTCTCTACCACCGTCTTCGACTTGCTTACGGGTACAGCTCGGTCGGCTGTGCCATGTATTATCCAGAACGGCAGTCGGCCAAGTCCGCTCACATCCTTAAGCGACGTTCCACCACACAAGGCCATGCCTGCTGCAATACGGTCGGGATAAGTGCCACACACATCCATAGTACCATAACCGCCAAGACTCATTCCCAGCACATATACACGAGTAGTGTCGCAAGCATAACGGCTCTTCACCCAATCGAGCACATCCATTATCTTCTTCGGGCTCCATGCTCCGCCAGGGTTCTGCGGAACTATAGTAAGCGCATCAATTTGGCGACCTTTGACAATGGCATCGAGCGGACCATATCGGCGCACTCGCTCAAGATTGCGACCGCAAAGGCTTGCGCCATGCAGGAATATGATGACGGGAGTCTGCTCCTGCGAGTAGAAATAATCTATAGGAGTATAAACCCAGAAGTTGTAACCACCAGGTATCGAGTCTTTTACTGCACGCAGAAAATCGTAAGCCGAAGCCTGCATTGTTGAAACAAGCAACAGCAACATCAACAATATCTTCTTCATATATATAGATGTTAGAATAATTTATAGAAATCTTATATTTCACAAAGGTAGCAATAATAACATTAACTATTGCACTTAGTTGAAAATAAATAAGTAACTTTGCATATATATAACATACTATATATGGAAGTAATAAAAACAGAAATAGAAGGCGTGGTGATTATCGAACCGCACATATTCAAAGACGCTAGAGGCTACTTCTTCGAGAGCTACTCGCAACGGGAGTTCAACGAGAAGGTGGCACAAATAGACTTCTGTCAGGACAATGAGAGCATGTCGACGTATGGAGTGATGCGCGGACTGCACTTTCAGCGTCCGCCTTTCACGCAAAGCAAACTGGTGCGATGCGTAAAAGGTGCTGTGCTCGATGTGGCTGTAGACATACGCAAAGGGTCGCCTACATACGGCAAGCACGTAGCTGTAGAACTGACAGAGGACAACCACCGCCAGTTTTTCGTGCCACGGGGTTTTGCCCACGGATTTGCCGTGCTGAGCGATGTGGCTGTATTCCAATACAAATGCGACAACTTCTATCACCCGGAAGCCGACGGAGGAATATCCATTCTCGACGACTCATTAGGCATAGACTGGCGCATACCTACCGACAAGGCGATACTCAGCGAGAAGGATACAAAGCACGATATGCTGAAAGACTTCAACTCGCCGTTCAGCATTGACGAGCCGTTATACTGAAAAGGGTGAGGTGTTGAGATGGTGAGATGGTGAAATATCTCGCCTACCATAATTAATATATACATTATATATATAATAGAGATGAACATTCTTGTTACAGGAGCCAACGGACAACTCGGACATGAGATGCAACGTGTGGCCAAATCAAGCAACCACAACTATATATTCACCGACGTGGCAGACGGCTACGAAAAACTCGACATTACAAATATCGAGGATATACGCAATATGGTGAAGAATAACAATGTGGGCATAATCGTTAACTGTGCTGCATACACCAACGTAGACAAAGCCGAAAGCGACTACGACACAGCCAATCTGATAAACAACACGGCTGCAGGCAATCTGGCTACAGCCATGAAGGAAGCAGGCGGTACGCTGATACATATAAGTACCGACTATGTTTTCCAAGGCGACCGCAACACGCCATGCCAAGAAGACTGGACGACCAATCCGCTCGGCGTCTACGGCAAAACGAAGCTTGCAGGCGAGGCAGCAATTGCCACTACGGGATGTAACAGTATCATCATACGAACAGCATGGCTCTACTCGCAATGGGGAAAGAACTTTGTGAAGACCATGCAGAGCCTTACCGCAACACACGATACGCTGAAAGTGGTGTTCGACCAAGTGGGCACTCCTACCTTTGCAGGCGACCTTGCCGACACTATTGCCCACATTATTAATACAGGACAGACCAACAAGACGGGCATCTACCACTTTTCTAACGAAGGGGTGTGCTCATGGTACGACTTCGCCAAAATGATATGCAAGCTGTCGGGCAATACATGCGACATCAGCCCTTGCTACAGCAAGGAGTTTCCCAGTCCAGTGAAACGTCCGCACTTCTCCGTGCTCGACAAAAGAAAGATAAAGGAAACATTCGGCATAAAGGTGCCGTACTGGACTGACTCGCTCGAAGTATGCATGAAGCAGCTTGAGAAATAGTTGACAAGAGACGAGGAGATATAAGATATTAAATTTAATTATTTACTTTAATAAATCAAACATTATGCAAAGCATCATCATCACAGGAGGCGCTGGATTTATCGGGTCGCATGTAGTGAGACTGTTTGTGAACAAATACCCCGACTACCACATCATCAACCTTGACAAGTTGACGTATGCCGGCAATCTCGCAAACTTGAAGGATATTGAGAACAAGCCCAACTACACATTCGTAAAAGGCGACATCTGCGACTACGATCTGATACTCGAACTAATGAAAAAACATAACGTCACGGGCATCATCCATCTTGCTGCCGAGAGCCACGTGGACCGTTCGATTAAAGATCCGTTCACCTTTGCACGCACCAACGTAATGGGAACATTGTCAATGCTGCAGGCTGCCAAGACATATTGGGAGAGTCTGCCTGAGAAATATGAAGGCAAACGATTCTACCACATCTCTACCGATGAGGTGTACGGAGCGCTCGAACTGACAAATCCCGAGGGCATAGAATCGCCTTTCACAACAAAGGCTTCGTCAGAACATCACCACGCATACGGCACAGAATTCTTCCTGGAGACCACAAAATACAATCCACACTCGCCCTATTCGGCTGCAAAGGCATCGTCCGACCACTTCGTACGCGCCTTTCACGACACATACGGCATGCCGACTATCGTGACCAACTGCTCTAACAACTATGGTCCGTATCAATTTCCCGAGAAACTGATACCTCTGTTCATCAACAACATACGCCACCGCAAACCGCTGCCTGTGTATGGTGAGGGACTGAACGTACGCGACTGGCTGTATGTAGAAGACCACGCACGTGCCATTGACCTTATATTCCATAAGGGCAATATGGCTGAGACTTACAACATAGGCGGATTCAACGAGTGGAAGAACATTGACATAATACATGTGCTGATAAAGACTGTCGACCGCCTGCTGGGACGCAAGGAAGGCGAAGACCTGAACCTCATAACCCACGTAACTGACCGTATGGGCCACGATATGCGCTACGCCATTGACTCGCGAAAGCTGCAAAGAGAGTTGGGTTGGGAACCAAGCCTGCAATTTGAGGAAGGCATAGAGAAGACAGTACGCTGGTATCTGGACAACCAGGAATGGATGGACAACGTCACTTCGGGCGACTATCAGAAGTATTACGACAGCATGTATGCCAACAGATAATCAATAGTAAAGGCATACCTGAAAACAAGACAAAGCATAAAGAGGAAAAAGACAAATAAAAAAACGCCTTGAAAGCGGAAGACAATCAATGATCTTCAACTTTCAAGGCGTTGCCTTTTTCTTTATATTAGCGTATGCGGTCGGCCGCACGCACCATTTTCTCATCGTGGATAACACCTGCACGAGCCATAAAGTTGAGCACTAATGAAACGGCAGGAAGACATGCTGCAAAAGCAATGTGGAAGTTGGCATCTGCCGAAACGACATTGCGTGTAACAACTCCAAGCACTATATACCATGCCAAGAGCAAGAACACATTACACAAACACAGACTGCTCTGCAACTTACGGTTGCGATAAAGGAATATTGTGGCGAGACTCATGGCACTGCTAACGAGCAATATGCCAAAAAGACCGCACGGTGAATAGTCGACGCTTGCGCCCTTGTCAAGCATGATGTTGTACAGTTTGAAACCGACACCCATACCTGCTGGCTCTATATCGCCAATACGAAGGCACAGACACACAACCGAAGCAATGAATGCAAGCAGCAAGAAAACACTTTGCTTACGCTGTATCATTATGCGGGTTCCTGTGTGTTAGCGTTGTCCTGAGCAGGGTCGCGATAATAGACGTGGCCCTCGATGAATTCCTCTGTAGCGAGAAGTGTAGGCTTCGGAAGTTTCTCGTAATAGCGCGAAATCTCTATCTGCTCACGATTCTCGAATACCTCCTCAAGTGAGTCGTTGTACGAAGCAAACTCGGCCAACTTCTTGTTGAGGTCTTGCTTAATTTCGACAGCAATCTGATTGGCACGCTTCGAGATAATTACAACACTCTCATAGATGTTGCCTGTCTCATCACACAGATCCATAATGTTACGTGTGACAGTGTTGACCGGCGCTTTTGACTTTTTGTAATCCATTAATCTATTATTTTATTTATACTTAATAATTCAAACTTTTAATCCTTGGTATATTCCTTGCACTTGTTGATGAACTTCTCGGCCATTGCCTTGTTCTTTGAGTCAGGATATTCATTAAGGAATCCGTAACACTCGTCCTCGGCATCCTGGAAACGCTCAAGTTTCTTCTCTTCAACACTCTGCTGAGCCAACTCAAACTTGCTCTTCATCACAAGTACCGAGAACTTCTCACGCAAGGTGGAATAAGGATAGTCCTTCAATGCATTCTGAGCGGTTATGATACAAGCCTCGTAGTTGTTGCCGCCATAAGTACAATTACCAAAATACTGACCAAGGTCGTAATAGAGCTGTGCCGAATAAAGTTCCTTCTGAACCAGCTTGTCCTGCAATTCGAAGAGACGCTGCTGTGCATCCTTCTTCTGCTTGCCATCTGGATAGAGGTCGATATACTCCTGAAAGGCAGTAATGGCATTGACAGTCTGCGACTGGTCGAGACGAGGCTCGGGAGTACAATTGTACAGACTCATTCCGATAAGGAAGCGGGCTTCCTCGGTGTATGATCCCTTGGGATAGCTTTGACAATACTTCTTGAACGTTGCTGAGGCACCCTCGTAGTCACGGCTGTTGAATTCGGACATTCCAAGCATGTAAAGACTTTCCTGGGCATTGTCTGATCCTTTCTGCATCGTAACCAGTCCCTGTAGCAAAGTCGAAGCGCGGACATACTTGCCCTTGGCGAAGCATTCCTTGGCATATTCATACTTGAAATTGTTGTCAGTGCTCTTGTATACCTTGTTGAACTCATTGGCACAACTTGAAAACAACAGTGCCAAAAAGACAACAGCGTAAATGGTTTTCTTCATATCCTATATCTTTTTGAACTGCAAAAATACATATTATTAGTCTATTTACAAAGTAATGAGCTTATTTTTTAGAAATTCTTCACGCTGAAAACGTAATTCCATTAGATAATATAGGCCACTTGGTCTTTTTTTTCGCAAAAACAGCGCTGATGTATACAATTATTCCTAATTTTGTAATCTTAAATACTATGTCTCATGAACTTTAAAATCACTTCTAAATTTGCGCCTACAGGCGACCAGCCCGAAGCCATAAGCCAACTTACAGACGGCATACTACAGGGCGACAGGGCACAAGTGTTGCTTGGCGTGACAGGCTCAGGCAAGACTTTCACCATGGCCAATGTCATAGCCAACATAGGACGCCCCACCCTTATACTGAGCCACAACAAGACTCTTGCCGCACAGCTGTACGAGGAGATGAAGAGCTTTTTCCCTCAAAACGCTGTTGAATATTACGTGTCGTACTACGACTATTATCAGCCAGAGGCATATCTGCCTTCGTCGGACACATACATTGAGAAAGACCTCGCCATAAACGAGGACATTGACAAGTTGAGACTGTCAGCGGTAAGTGCATTACTTTCAGGACGTAAGGACGTTATTGTAGTATCGTCGGTATCGTGCATATACGGTATGGGAGGCCCTACCGCTATGGCCAACTGCATTATCAATGTGAAGCGCGGACAGACTCTCGACCGCAACGATTTTCTGCGCAAACTTGTTGACGCTCTATACTTGCGCAACGATATGGAACTGAAGCGAGGATGCTTCCGTGTGAAAGGCGACACGGTAGACGTATCAATGGCTTACAGCGACAACTTATTGAGAATAACATGGTGGGATGACGAGATTGACTCAATAGAAGAGCTTGATAGCGTCACGTATCAGCGTCTGGCATCGTTCGACGACTATCAGATATATCCAGCCAACCTGTTTGTTACATCAAAGGAACAGACCGAGCACGCAATACGACTGATACAGGACGACCTGACACGACAGATAGACTTCTTCAACGAAATGGGCGACCCTATCAAGGCGCAACGCATAAAGGAACGCGTAGAGTACGACATGGAAATGATGAAAGAACTTGGACATTGTTCGGGTATAGAGAACTACTCACGATACTTTGACGGACGCGAGGCTGGCCAACGACCTTACTGCCTGCTCGACTTCTTCCCGAAGGATTATCTAATGTTCATAGACGAAAGCCACGTTAGTGTGCCGCAGATTAGCGCCATGTATGGAGGCGACCGTGCACGCAAGCAGAATCTTGTGGAATACGGATTTCGTCTACCTGCTGCATTCGACAACCGTCCGCTTAAGTTTGACGAGTTTATGGATATGGTCAATCAAGTGGTGTACGTATCGGCAACACCTGCTGCCTTCGAAATGAACGAGGCTGAGGGCGTTGTTGTAGAACAAATCATACGCCCTACCGGACTGCTTGACCCGATAATCGAAGTGCGCCCGAGCGAAAATCAGATTGACGACTTGCTTGAAGAGATACAGCAACGATGCGAAGTAGACGAGCGTGTGCTTGTGACTACACTCACCAAGCGCATGGCTGAGGAGCTGACCGAATTCCTGCTGAACCACAACATACGCGCCAACTACATACATAGCGACGTGGCAACACTCGACCGTGTACAGATAATGAACGACCTGCGTGCCGGAATGTACGACGTATTGGTAGGAGTCAATCTGTTGCGCGAGGGTCTGGACTTGCCTGAGGTTTCGCTCGTAGCAATTCTCGACGCCGACAAAGAAGGTTTTCTGCGTAGCCACCGATCGCTCACACAGACAGCAGGACGTGCAGCAAGAAACATCAACGGTAAGGTAATAATGTATGCCGACACAATAACAGCTAGCATGCAACAAACCATTGACGAGACGGCACGACGTCGACAGATACAGCTGAAGTACAATGCCGACCACGGCATTACTCCACAGCAGATACGCAAGGACATAAAGGGTACGCTGTCGGCTTTTGCCGATGCACAGCAGCACGACACAGAGAAACCGACGGGCAACGTCAAAGCTGCCGACAACAAGCAAGCGCCTAAGCGCTATCAGCCATATATCGAACCGGAAGGTTATGCCTATGCTGCCGACCCGATTGTGAAACGTATGACACGCAAGCAATTGGAAAAGAGCATAGCCGACACAACCGAAATGATGAAAGAAGCCGCACGACAGCTCGATTTCCTACAAGCAGCACAATATCGCGACGAGATTGTAAGACTGCAATCGCTGCTTGACGAAGAGGCGGGGAAATAACGTTAAATTATCAATAATATAAGTTTCATACCATATTATTTAGTAATTTTGCACAATATCAATATAAAAGAAGTAACAAAACAACAACTATGAAAAAAATAATTATCACATTTTTGATGTGCTGCCCTCTGATGTGTGCGGCACAAAGCGAATGGGAGGCTCCTGTTACAAATCAAAATAATGTAACAAAAGAAGTGAAAGACACAGCCAAGAAGTCGCACAAGGCTGATGCTAAGACAAAGACACTTGACACAAAGAACATAAAGGATTGGAAGTACATACAGAAAGGCGCTGTGCCCGAAGTTGACGGCAAGGTAGTTTTCACTCACGACGTTGACGTGAACGGCAAGAACGCACAGGAAATATACGACATAGTATATGCAACGCTCGACAGTCTGACCAAGAAACCCGAACAGATTAACAGCAGCATAGCTCTCATCAACCGCAAGGCTCACAGCATCGTAGCACGCTATCAGGAATGGCTTGAGTTCAGCAAGAGCTTCATCTCGCTCGACCGCACCAAGATGAGCTACATAATCATAGCCAACTGCTCGGACAACAAGCTGCATATGACACTCGAACGCATAAGCTATGCTTACGAGGAAGACCGCTCAACCGGACTGAAGACTTCTGCCGAGAATTGGATTACCGACAAGTTTGCTGTCAACAAGAAAGGCACCAAGCTCATCCCTGGTTCGGCAAAGTTCCGCAAGAAGACCATCGACCGCAAGGACAAGATTTTCCAGTTGATAGACAACGCTTTGAAGTAAATAAAGACAAACAAAACGAACACAAGCCATAAACAGCATACATGATTGACGAAGAACAGAAAACAACGGACATAGAGCAGAATGGCGGCGTGCTCCCACCGAGACACAGACGGCCAGACAAAAGTCAAGACAAATACTTCAAGATACGCAACGTGCTCAACATAATCTTCATGTTGGGAGCGATTGTAGGTATGGCCATCTTCTATTTTCAAGACCGCACCCTCGGAACAATAATAATACTCACCGCAATGGCGTTTAAAATAGCTGAATGTTGTTTCAGATTCATACGCCAATAACAACGAATATGATAAAGTCAGCAACAAGACTCGTACTGGCTGTCGCAATATTACTGACTGCGACAGCCAGCAATGCTGTAGCACAGATAGACAATCGAAACGGCAATCAGTTCGACCAATTCAATCAGATGTCGCCCGACGGCAACATCAGTCAAAGGTCGAGCCGCAATATGGCCGACTCGCTTGGCACAGACAAGGAAATACCTAAAGGCATTAAGGTTTGGACAGTCGACCAAAGATTTGGCGACCGTCGTCAGGCCGAATTGGATACAATGTCGTATATGTATCCAAATACTATATTCACCACCGGATTGCGTGGCGAATACAACACTACCGGAAACCTTGGAGCACCACGCATCAATCGTATTTTCATAAACAGAGCAGAGACCGACCAGTTTCTGTTCACACAACCCTACGACTATATCGTGTCACCGGTAGACCAGTTTCACTTTACAAACACGCTCTCACCATTCACCAATCTCGACTACAACACAGCCGGCAACCGCACCAATGGCGAAGACCACTTCAAAGCCAAGTTTGCCGTTAATGCAGGAAAGTGCTTGGGCGTAGGCTTTAATGTCGACTATATGTACGGCAGAGGATTCTACTCAAGCCAAAGCACATCACACTTCAAGTATCTGATGTACGGCTCATACATCGGCGACCGCTACCAAGCGCACTTGATATTCTCGACACTCACACAGAAAGTCACCGAGAATGGCGGTATAACCAACGACGAATACATCAAGCATCCAGAGAGTTTCGACGACAACTATGCCACCAACGAGATTCCTACCGTGCTTGAGCGCAACTGGAACCGCAACAACAACCTGCACGTATTCCTAACTCACAGATACAATCTCGGATTCAACAGAAAGGTGAAGATGAGCAAGGAAGAAATCGAAGCACGTAAGTTTGCAATGGCTTCACAAAAGGAAAACCAAGCACAGAAAGACCTTGAAGAAGCCCGACGCAAGGCAAAACGTGAGGGACGTGAGTTTGACGAAAAGAAGTTCAAGAAGCAAACATTTAGCGGCAGACCTGACAACGCACGTGTGGTAAACACAAGCGCACCAACCGACTCTACATCAACAAAAGCACCTTCAGAGCGAATAGCAGTAAACGGAAAGGCTGCCGCAGACAGTCTGAATGCCCTTGAAGCCAAAGCCGCACAGGACACTATGTGGATGAAGAACGAATATGTGCCCGTGACAAGTTTCATACACACAATGAAGTTTGACACATACAGGCGCATATACCAGGCATACGAGACACCGAAAGACTTCTATGCCGACACATTCAATCCCGCAGGCAACTACCCTGGCGACTCCATCTATGACAAGACAACACACTATCGGGTTCAGAACACATTTGCAATATCGCTACTTGAGGGATTCAACAAATGGGCTAAAGCCGGACTGAAGGCTTTCGTAACGTCCGACCTGCGCCACTTCACCCTGCCTACAGAGACCGAAATAGCCAAGGCATACAACGAACACAATCTCAGCATAGGTGGTCAGCTCATCAAGTCGCAAGGCAAAACCCTGCACTACGATGCTACTTTAGAGACATGGCTTACCGGAAAGGATGCAGGACAACTGAAGATTGACGCCGATGCCGACGTCAACTTCGCACTCTTCGGCGACACGGTACGCTTGCAGGCAAGCGGATTCTTCCACCGACTGAACCCTACTTTCTACTATCGCCACTACCACTCAAAGCACTTCTGGTGGGACAATGACGACATGTCGAAGATAATACACACACGTATTGAGGGCAAGTTCGGCTACGAGAAGACGAAGACAACCGTTCGCGTTGCCTTCGACAACATCAAGAACCATACGTTCTTTGCAATGGGATATAACGTGACTGACGACTTCGGACGCACGGGCAACACACTGAGCGTAGTACAGAAGAGCGGAGCAATAAGCCTGTTGACGCTCGAACTGCAGCAGAAGCTGAAACTCGGACCGCTGCATTGGGACAATGTCATAACATATCAGAAGTCATCGGACGATATGGCTCTGCCAGTGCCCGACCTCAACATCTACACCAATCTGTTCCTAAGATTCAAGATTGCACGTGTGTTGAAATGCGACTTTGGAGCCGATGCACGATTCTTCACAAAATATTATGCACCCGACTACAGTCCCGCACTCGGACAGTATGCAGTACAGACTGGCGAACACAGAACAGAAGTGGGCAACTACCCTATCGTGAATGTTTACGCCAACTTCCACTTGCAGCGCACACGATTCTTCGTGATGATGAGTCATATCAATGCAGGACAAGGCAAACCCGACTATTTCCTTGCACCGCACTATCCACTCAACCAACGCATATTCAGATTTGGTGTCAGCTGGAACTTCTACAACTAACACTGCAACCCACATAAAAATCCGCAATACCGATTTCTCGAGTATTGCGGATTTTTTATTTATATGATTATCTTAAAGCCAAGCAAACAATAAAGCTACCGATACGAGCACACCGAATATAAACATATTGCGTGCCGTCATTCCAAGCACCTTGTTGAGTTCGGCACCTTTCCTAATGCGTCGCATCTCTGTGAAGGCTCTAATATGGAACGGAATATAACTCGTCATGAGCAATTGCATGAATTGTCCATCGTGCCAATTAAGATATATGATGCCAGCAATAGCCAATATTGTACCTGCCAATCCGAGCAACATATAGAGCAGCAATCCGCTACGCTCGCCTATTCGTACAATCAAAGTGCGCTTGCCTGCACGTCGGTCATTGTCAATATCGCGATAGTTGTTTACTACAAGTAATGTGTCGATGATGAGTCCGCAAGCTATAGACAACACTATCACCGGCCAAGGTATCGACATAAGTGGCGTAGGAGGAGCCACAAGCCAATAGGTCATACACACGGGAACAAGTCCGAAGAACACGAGCACAAGCACATCGCCAAGTCCTATATAAGAAAACGAGATGGTATACAGAAAGCAGAACACCACACATGCAAAGCCAACGAGTATCATCTCCCATCCGCCAAAGTAAACCAATGGCAATCCCACAGCACATGCAAGGAGAGTAGTATTAAGCAAACCGCGACGCATAGCCACAGCCGTTATCCATCCTTGTGCACACGCTCGTTTAGGTCCAAGACGTTGTTCATCGTCAGTACCCTTCATAAAGTCGAAATAATCATTGACAAAGTTGGCATCTATCTGCATCACCAACGCAAAAAGCATACACAAAACAGCCGGTACAATCCTGACACTACTGCCATACATAGCCACCGCTGCCGAAATGCCAATCATAACGGGCACAGCTGCACCTGTCAACGTCTTGGGGCGTGCTGCAAGAAACCACGCCTTGGCAGAGTTTACCTTTACATTCGATTCTATCATCTTTATTTCATTGAATTTAAATTGAAAACTTAGATTTTATACGTTTAAAAGCATCTTGTTTCTTGCAAAATTAACCATAATAGATTAATTTTGCAAGTAAATCATAATATCATTCGCTCATGGATACAAGAATCGTAAACCTCGACCTTATGGAATTTGTCGAGCGCAACATATTGCCAAGATACAATAATTTCGACAAAGCACACAACTTGAACCACGCTAATCTTGTAATAAAGAACTCGCTCGCACTCGCTCTTTCTACTGGTGCCGACATCAATATGGCATATGCTATTGCCGCCTACCACGACCTTGGACTTGAAGGACCACGAGCTATACACCACATATCAAGCGGAAAAATACTTATGGCAGACCGCCGCCTAAGACGATGGTTCAGCGAAGAGCAGATAAAGATAATGAAGGAAGCTGTGGAAGACCATCGTGCTTCGGCTTCGCACGCACCACGCAGCATATACGGAAAGATTGTAGCAGAAGCCGACCGCGACCTCGAACCTGAACATATCTTCCGACGTACAGTTCAGTATGGACTTACCCACTACCCCGAAAAGTGCAAGGAAGAACATTGGGAGCGCTTTCTGCAACACATGGATCAGAAGTATTCGTCGCACGGATACATCCGCCTTTGGATGACAAACTCACCCAACGAGAAGAAGCTGAAGGAAATACGCGACGCCCTGAACAACAAGGATGCGCTTAGAAATACATTCGAACGTATATTCAAAGAAGAGAATCAAGAGTAAGAATGCGGAGGTTATGGTAAGAACGCCATAGCCTCCGCATTTTTATTACAAACGGTTCTTCTCAGTATTGCCTGCACCCGTGCCCTTGTACTTGCTCTTTGCTGTATTGAAGTTGTACGACAAGGTCATACCCACACAGCGCGTATAGCCATAACAATCTTTTGTCATTACATTATGGTTGCCATACATTGTCCAACGTTCCTTATCGGTCTTGAACAAGTCGTTGGCATAAACGCCTATCACAAGAGCATCGTTGAGAAACGACTTCGTGAACTTCACGTCCACTTGAGCGAACGGTTTGGAATATTGAAGATCATAAAGTCGGCTTGTTTTATATCGCATATTCAGGAAAGCCTTCAGCGTAGACGTTATATTGAAACGATTGTTCAGACGGAAGTTGAAGCACGGTCTGTTTGTCGGTTTGTTGATATCGAAACCGTCAATACACAAGAACGACTGTGTGTAGTCAATCTCTGCCATAGGATTATACCAGCCAAAACGGGGCGAAGCCACTATCGACGCATACACATCCTTACTATGATTGAAGTTAACATTGCGCATAAAGGCGATGTCCTTGCCTTGATAAAGCGTTGCTACCCATACCATAGGTTTGTCGATATAGTTGTAGCCAGCATTGAACGACAACCAATCGTACACCACATTCAAGTCCACATTATTTATTATACAAGGACGGATATATGGATTTCCACCCTCATAAGTATAGCGATTATCATACTGCACCTCATCACGCAGACTGTTATAGCTGGGTCGCTGAGTCTTGCAGGTATAAGCAAGTTGCAATGCCCATTTACCACTGTTCCATGACATAGAAGCAGAAGGGAACCAATCGGAATATCTACGACTCGGCTCAGTCTGCCAATCCCCGAAAGAATAATAATCGGACTTTACATTCTCATATCTTACACCTGCATTTACCGAGAAGTCGCCAAACTTCAAGCCATACTCAGCAAAGCCAGCAATGTTCTGTTCCTCTATCTTTGTATTCGACGCAGCGACATATTGTTCGGCATTAGTATATTCGCCCCGAATACGTGATGATGTAAATTCGGTGCCTACGCTTAGCGTTCCTTTCCAAACGGGGTAAGACAGAATGAGTTTGGCAGCAGTCATGTCACTATGCTGTCTGTTGCGTGTATGCACGTCGCGACTCTAAATATCTACGCTGCTCTCTTTGATTGACATCGTCCTACCTTTCTTTTTCCAGAAATAAGTAGCGTTGAAGTCCACACCCAACTTGCCTATCTTACCCACATAATATGCATTGGCATTATGTGTAGGACTAAAGCAATCCCTCACATTGGCAGCTTCGTTTATGAATGCTGTTTGCACCCCGTCTTCCATTATCTTCTGATAAGAGCCGGTCGTCTCTCCTTTGCCCAAACCCGACTGATTTTCGTAGCTCAATCCAAATGTATTGTCATCATCTATGGAATAAGCAAAGCCAGCCTTAGCACCGGCTCCTTTTGAACGATACTTAAGCGGTGCTGCCTGTTCAATGAATATATTCTTCGTACCATTGATTTCGTTAGACAACACATTATCCTCACCTCCGGGTGTCGTTGACCCCCATAGTTCACCAAATACTTCTACCTTATTAGTACGATATGTTGACGACATGTATTGCGAGCCACCCCACCACTTGTTGAACATTGTAGTAGTATAGTTCTCGCCACTCCATCCTTCGCCCTGACGGCGTATTGTATTGATACGTATTACGGACTTAACCTCTGCATTATATTTAGCACCTGGTGCAGTGACAATCTCTACATTCTTTATATTATCCGACTTAAGTTGATGCAGTTCGTTGAGATCTCTCACCTGTCGGTTGTTGATATAGATAAGCGGCGAACCTTTGGCAAACACATTCACCGTTCCATCCGAACTGACATCAACGCGAGGCATTTCGCGCAACACATCAGTTGCTGTACCAATCTTGTTAATATCGGAATATTCTATATCCACAATCATACCCTCCTGTCCAAGCTTTATATTCTCGCGCATGGCTTTTACCTTCACGCCTTTAAGGTTTATCGTGTTCTCATGCAGCACGATTGCTCCTATCATACCGGTATTGTATGAATGGAATGTAGTCTGATAGCCCACACAACTCACCCTTACTATTGCCTTACAGGCTTTGCTGGGAATCACAAACTGACCATTCTCGTTCGTCACACCGCCATTTATCAATGAAGAATCACCCACATTAAGCAACGCTACATTGGCAAAATCTATCGGGCGATTATTGCTGTCAACTATGCGACCAATCATTTTTGTAGATGACTTCTGCGTGCATTCCACGAATATATTGTCGCCATCTATCGTCATCTTCATCGGATAGAAACCTATGATTTGCCTGATGGCATCAGGAGCGGTTCGCTTCACCACATTAGTGGTAACCGTGAAGTCCTCCAACTCATCATGTATGAAATTGATGTGATAATCCTTTGTGCTCTTGGCAAGGACGGTGAGAGCTTCCGACATCGAAGTGTTGCGGAAGTTGTGGGTGATGCGTTGGGCATAAGCAGAGTGAAGAGAAATACTCATCAAGCCCACGAGCAATATAACGTATCTTAATCTTTTCATCTTATTCCACTATTAGGGTTTGACCTTCACGACGAATGTTCACTTTCTCGAAATGATTCATCAGTGTGATGATATCATCTATGCTCATATCCTCCCTCAGTTGCAGGAATAGACGGATATGGCAAACCGACTCGTTCTGATAAGTCACCTTAAGATGGAAATGCTTGGCTATAGGGGTCAGGATATTCTGAAGCTCAGCGTTTTCATAAACCAACGGGAACTTGGCAATACTTGCAGAATCTGACTTTTCTTCTATGTTAGCTTTCCGAGTGAAAGAAACCTCCAGCACAGAATCATTGCCTGCTGCCATGAGTTCGGTATTGTTCTTGTCTGATGTCTGACGAGAAAGCAAAGCCAGATGAATGGCTGCAAAGGCGAAGCCTGAGACAACAAGGACTGCAGCAACGGCTGCCACCTTTCTCATCGGACTCCAAGGAGAAACCGCTTTGGTACTGTTCTGCTTTTCATCTTTCAGATTCTTCCATTCAGCCTCAATCGAAGGCATCTTCATTTCTTCATTCGACTTGTCGAAATCAAGTGCCTGTCGGGTTTCAACCATCTGCTGATAGATTTCATTCATTTCCTCATCGCCCAAAAGTTCTGCCTTTTGGGTTTCGGAATACCTTTCAGGATGCTCCAAGAGTTCGAGGAGCATATCCCATTTCTGTGAATCTATACTATATAATTCTTGTTTCATTTTCTTTTCTTCATTTTAGAGTTTCTATTGTAAGGACGTCTTCATACAATAGAAAAATCGTTATGCTACTTTCCTTTCAACTTTTCTCTGAGCGTTCGCAAACCTTTCACGATGTGCTTGTTCACAGCCGAGATGCTGATGCCTAATTCTTCTGCTGTATCCTTATACGACATGCCTTCGCGATAGCACAATCGGATAACGGAAGCGGTTTGATTGGTCAAGTCGTTGTCGATGCAATCCACCGCTGCTTGCCATCGTTCTTCCAGGCGGTAAGGCTCTTCCTCCGTCAGTTTCTCTTCCGAGAGAGGAAGAAGCAGCTTAAGCCTTTCATCCCGTTTCTTCTTGGTTATAATATTGATGCAAGCATTCTTCACGCTCCGCATCAAGTAAGCCTGGTCAGGAATCAGCTGTTTGTCCCACAACCTTGAGAACACGTCGCTCACCACATCCTTCGCCACATCGTTGTCATGTAGCAAGGCAAAGGCTAAGCGATACATCCGTTCGTAATGGTCGTGAAACAGCTGTTCCATTTGCTGTTCATTATCTTCAGTCATTACGTCATTTTCTTCTTGTTTCTACTCTAATAGACATACTTTCCGTAAATCAATCACCCCTAAAATGAAGAAATCTTCATGTTTTCTTTTTGGAAAACATTGTTGCCTATTTTAGGCAAAGGTAATAAAAAAGATAGGTTATTATGCTTAAAAAAATATAATAACCTGATTGTTTTTCTATGTTTATTTGGTCGTATGTGTCGAAAAGTGTAGCTTTGTGATGATTTTATATGTCAGAAAATGTAGAATTTTTCTGTTATCATGTGTCTAAAAGTGTAACATTCTGACATTATCATATGTCTAAAAGTGTAAATCTATGAAAAGAAAGATATATACCCAACTTGTAGAATGGAAGAATCAAGAGCATCATAAGCCATTGATATTAAATGGAGTAAGACAATGTGGAAAGACTTATATTCTAAAAGAATTCGGTCTGAATGAATTTGACAATCTTGCTTACGTCAGTTGTGATAGGAATGAGAATCTACATGCTATATATGCAGGCGACTTTGATACTGCAAGAATCATTCGGGGATTAAGTGCTTTGACTGGAGTGGATATAATCCCTGGCAAGACTCTTATATTCTTGGATGAGGTGCAAGCATTCCCACAGGCATTGGAAGCATTGAAGTATTTCTGCGAAGATGCTCCAGAGTATCATATAGTGGTGGCAGGTTCGCTATTAGGTGTTGCCTTGCATGCAGGTGTATCCTTTCCAGTAGGCAAGGTACAGACAATGCGTCTGTTCCCTATGGATTTTGAAGAATTCCTAATGGCTATGGGCGAAGACCAGTTGCTTAAACTAATGTACAGCAAGGACTATGAATTGATGAATGCGTTCCACGAAAAGTTGAAAGACTTTTTGCGCCAATACTATTACGTGGGTGGAATGCCTGAAGTAGTGAAGACGTATGTGGAAAACAGATTGCTAAACCAAGTGCGCACTATACAGAACGAAATACTCTCCAACTATGCCAGCGACTTCTCCAAGCATGCTCCTACGCAAGAAGTGCCACGCATAGACATGGTATGGCAGTCGATATTGGGTCAACTATCTAAAGAGAACAAGAAGTTTGTGTATGGTGTATTGAAGAAAGGTGGCAGAGCCAAGGAGTTTGAACTGGCAATACAATGGTTGGTAGATGCTGGTTTGGTGTATAAGATAACAAAGGTGACTAAGCCGGAATTGCCATTGAAGTTTTATGAAGACTTGTCGGCATTCAAGCTTTATCTATGCGATTGTGGACTGATGGGGGCTATGGCAGATACCGCTGCAAAGGATGTGTTGCTTGGCGATAACGTGTTTACAGAGTATAAAGGAGCGTTCACAGAACAATATGTTCTTCAACAGTTACTTGCGTCGGGCATCAATCACATCTACTATTACAGTTCCGATACCTCTCGTATGGAAATGGATTTCCTTGTTCAACGCAATGGTGCCATATTGCCTATAGAGGTAAAGGGCGGAACAAGCATAAAGGCCACTTCATTGCACAACTATCTTATGGAACATCCTGACATATCAGCCATACGCTATTCAATGTTACCATACCGCCAACAAAAGAACATCACCAATATGCCGCTATACGGAGTTTTCCTATAATAAAGAACCTGTCGTAATCTCAATAAAAAGATGAGATTACGACAGGTTCTTTATATTTTTCATTGTAAAGCCTTAGCTTTACCGATATAACGTTCTTGATATTCAGATCGTTGCATACGGTTTCATTCTATTGAAAAACATGCACATCGGCATGCACAACGAAATGAACAAAATGGTTTCAAAACTGCACAATCATAAGCATAATATATATATGTACATCCAATCAAGTTGGCCATAACTCACTGGTTATCAACAAGAAAAAGGGTATATACTCTGAATACTCAGAGTACATACCCTATCATTTGTAGTGGATAGGGGAATCGAACCCCTATGCCAAGATTGAGAATCTTGTATCCTAACCATTAGATGAATCCACCATCAAAAAATGTAACTCTTAAAAATTAAAGCCCCGCTGGCATTGTGTGTCTGTGAGGCTTTAGGTAGTGGATAGGGGAATCGAACCCCTATGCCAAGATTGAGAATCTTGTATCCTAACCATTAGATGAATCCACCATCTTTACAACCTCAAGAGAGCGGAAGCTGGGGGATTCGAACCCCCGGTACGGTTACCCGTACGGCAGTTTAGCAAACTACTGGTTTCAGCCACTCACCCAAACTTCCATACGATTAAAGTTTTAACCGGAGCACTGTTTCTCAATTGCGAGTGCAAAGGTAGTATTTATTTTCTATACCGCCAAACATTTCCTGCACTTTTTTCATCAAAAATGTCATTTTTATGCAAGATCATACCTTTCAGCATTATTTTATGCACTATTCCATGAGTTTATAGTAGTGAGCAGAGGGCGAAATATGCAGTTCGGGATGAAACCAACTGACAAAATCGGCAAGCAGGAAGTCGGGACGGAACGAGATTTGTTCGAAATATGGGTTTGACATACTCGGTATACATTCGAGTATATGCCCCTCACGATAAGCCTTTATCATCTTGTAGCCTGAATATTCTGTCAGCAAGCCGTTGCGATCGAGTTTGCCGGCACCGCTATTCACGAAAAGCCACCAGTCGGCTGTAGCTGCCTTCTCTATAACTTTCTCGGGCGAGAGAGTTAGCGAACCGCTATGCTTGTCGTCGGCAAAGACATAATCCACACCAGCATCGCGCAACAACCGCCCCATCGAACTCTCGCCACCCGGACAATACCACACGCCACTCACCACACGCTCTGTTATAACACGCGGACGCAATGCCGACTTCATTGCACGGTCTTTATAGTCGGCATAATTGCGCTTCACCACAGCAAAAAGGCTGTCTGCCTCGTGCTCACGCCCTACAAGCATGCCATAGAACTTCATCCATTCGGCACGCCCCAATGCCGATGTCTCCATATAGTCGGCACACTCTACGAGCGGCACACCGATATTGGCGAGCTGGCCATAGTTGACTCCCTCGAACGGAGTCACGAACAAAGCGTCGGACGATACCGACACTATATGCTCTACAGAAGGCGACATACCATTGCCACAATCGGCAATACGGCCCGCAGCTACAGCCTTGTGCAGATTTGGAAGATTAATATAGTTCAAGTCGCACACACCACTCACCGCATCAGCGGCACCAAGTTCGCCCATCAGATAGCAATGAGGAGCCGAGAACAAGACCGCTCTTTTCACTGGCGTGTACACTACAGTGCCATCCAATGCAGACACCTTGGAAGCCATACGTGCCGAATCTTTACGCTCTACCAATACATAGCGATGCAACACAGCATCTGTACGCCACGGGTTGGAGAGTTCGGCTGTGGCATAGCCGTCGTGCTTTACTATCGTGATATGCTTGGCATATTCCATGCGAATGGTGTCGCCACCTTGGGCAGCCGAACCTGTACGTTTGCCGCCACATGAAAGAATAGAGAGCAATGCCAATGCCGACGCACATAGACGCAAGCCTGCAAGAAACGAAAAACCTGAATACTGAGACTTCATATATTTACACCTTATTATATTATATAGTATTGACGTTAAACCATACATAACCGACCCGAAAAAGGAGTCGGAAACGGCAGTTTTCGAAATGTTGTCCTTTTGCACTCCAAAAGGACAACATTAGCTATGCAAAAGGAGTCCTTTTACGCTCCAAAACGAGTCCTTTTGAAGTGCAAAAGGACTACATTTACAAAGTCATATAAAATGAACGATGCAAAGTTACAAACATAATGAAAAATAACACTCAAAAACATTGCAAAAATTTTGGCGTTATTTCAATTTTGATTATCTTTGTGAGCGTAACACAATCCCGGAAAGAACCGCCCCAACAAGAGGATGTTCTGACCGGGATTTGTACTGACCTATTAACAAAGAATTAATTAATCTAACCTAACAAAGATTTATGGCAACAGAAAAAAGAAACCTTCTTACTGGCAACTTCAGCAAGAAAAACGCAACCCTTTTCGCTATCGCCGTCCTTGTCACACTGATAATCTGGAACCTTCCGATTGACAGTTTCGGCATCGACGGACTTACAGTAATCCAGCAACGCATCATCGCTGTGTTCGCTCTCGCGACAATACTGTGGGTGACCGAAGCCATCTCACCTTGGGCAACATCCGTTTCGCTTATCGGCTTACTGCTTCTCACTACATCCGACAACGCTTTCCACTTCTTCCGATCGGGAATAGACAAGAGCGAACTGCTCGACCATAGCGCGCTCATGGCAACATTTGCCGACCCAATCATCATACTCTTCCTTGGCGGTTTCATTCTTGCTATTGCAGCCACCAAGTCGGGTCTTGACGTATTGCTGGCACGCACACTGCTCAAGCCTTTCGGACAGAAGAGCGAGAACGTGCTATTGGGCTTCATACTCATCACCGGCGTATTCTCGATGTTTGTCAGCAACACTGCAACCGCAGCCATGATGCTTACATTCCTCGCTCCGGTGTTCAAGGCTCTGCCTCCTGAAGGCAAGGGACGTGTTGCTCTGACTCTCTCTGTCCCAGTAGCTGCCAACATCGGCGGTATGGGAACTCCTATCGGAACACCTCCAAATGCTATCGCACTGAAGTATCTCAACTCACCTACCGGTCTCAACCTCGGCATAGGATTTGGCGAATGGATGATGTATATGCTTCCGCTGACTGTAGTTCTGTTGCTTATCGGCTGGTTCCTGTTGAAGAAGTTCTTCCCGTTCAAGAAGAAAACCATACAGCTTGAGATTGAAGGGGAAGTACAGCACAACTGGCGCACCATGGTAGTGGCTTGTACTTTCATAATAACCGTATTGCTTTGGATTTGCGACCGTTGGACAGGCGTTGGCTCCAATACCGTAGCCATGATTCCTATCGTGGTATTCGCATTCACGGGCGTAATCAAAGCACGCGACCTTGAAGAAATCAACTGGAGCGTCATATGGATGGTTGCCGGTGGTTTTGCACTCGGATTGGCCCTCAACGAATCGGGACTGGCAGAGAATGTGATTAAGAGCATACCGTTCGGATCATGGTCGCCGGTAATGATTCTGCTTGCTTCGGGCATCATCTGCTACATATTGTCCAACTTCATCTCAAACACTGCAACAGCAGCTTTGCTCGTGCCAATCCTCGCTGTGGTATGTAAGGGTATGGGCGACTCGCTCAACAGCATCGGCGGAACACCTACCGTGCTCATCGGTATTGCCGTGGCAGCGTCTGTAGCGATGACTCTGCCTATCTCTACTCCTCCTAACGCCATTGCACACTCTACCGGTCTGGTAAAGCAGAACGAAATGATGAAGATCGGTCTGACCATGGGTATCATCGGACTCATACTCGGATATTTACTGCTCTTCGTATTAGGCGAGCTGCACGTTTGGTAAAACCTATAGAATGAATATAAACCAAGAAACACTATATGCCGTCGCTCTGACACGCATCAACTACTTCAACGTTGCCACAAGCTTGCAACTTTATCGCAAGCTTGGGTCGGCAACGAACATTATGGAGCACCGCCACGATATTCGGGCGGTGCTTCCTGATGCTACACCACGACTGATTAAGGCTCTCAAGGATATTTCGGATGCCATGCGACGCGCCGAAAAGGAATTGGAATTTGACGAAAACCACAGAATCAAACCACTTGTTTTCAATGATGACGACTATCCTCAACGTCTGCGAGAATGCGAGGATGCGCCTCTCGTAGTATATTATCGAGGTACTGCCGACCTTAACAAGCAACGTATTATATCTGTTGTTGGCACACGACATTGTACTGTCTACGGACAGGAAATCATAAGCAAGTTCATAAGCCAGTTGAAAGAACTATGCCCTGACGTGCTTGTCGTAAGCGGACTGGCGTATGGTGTGGACATACAAGCTCACCGAAATGCTTTGAAAAACGGATTCGAAACCGTGGGTGTACTGGCACACGGTCTCGACTATCTCTACCCTACCGCACACCGGGATACTGCAACTGAAATGCTGAAACAAGGCGGTCTGCTCACCGAATTCATGACTTCAACCAATGCCGACAAGATAAACTTTGTGCGACGCAACCGAATTATTGCAGGCACTGCAGATGCAACAATAGTGGTGGAAAGCGCTGCACATGGCGGAGGACTGATAACGGCAGACATTGCCAACAGCTATGGACGCGAGGTCTTCGCCTTTCCCGGAAACATAGGAATGCCATACAGCGAAGGATGCAACAATCTTATACGTGACAACAAGGCTGCTCTTATTACATCTGCAGAAGACTTCGTAAAGACAATGGGATGGGAACAGGATGCCAAACTGAAGAAAGCACGCGAAAAAGGAATTGAACGACAGATGTTTCCCGAGCTAACCGATGACGAAACACGTATCGTAAACACCCTGCAACATACCAACGATTTGCAGGCAAATATCATTTCTGTGAAATGCGGTTTGCCTATAAGTACAGTAGCCTCAACGCTGTTCAACCTGGAACTGAAGGGTATTGTCAGGCTTTACGCTGGTGGAGTGTACCATCTTATAGGCTGAAAACAATATAGACAGCGGAAATGATCAGATACAAAAATGTTTATCCGACATTTCGAATGATAGTATTGAAATTCCAATATGTGAGTAAATTGACAGTGCAATCAAATAGGAGACTATGGCGTCCTCGCCATAGCCTACGCAGTCAATTGATTATTTATTATTATCAATTATTTGGCGTCTATCTTGCGATAGCACAAAGCAGCACCTATTGCTGTACAGAATTCAGAATATTGAGGAATTCGGAATTTCACACCATAAAGTCGTTCGGTGGCAGGAAACACACGCTGACACTGCGGAAGGAGAGTGAGATTGCCAATCATAACAAACTCCTTTATACCGCTGCCAAGCGACGACAAAATTGTGGCACTACAAATAGACTGCAATACCATCCATATCAATCCAAGAGCAATGTCTTCGCGCGAGGCATTGCTCTTTGCATTTCCCCAAAGCGAAGCGATAGCATCCATTGGCAATCCCTGCAACGGATTGGCACAAATATCCTTGATAAGCACATTGATATGCGATATGTCACCATCCTCAGCAAGCGCAGCCACCTGCTTGATGTCGTCGGTCTTGAGAAGCAGACGCGAAAGTCCCTGCAGTGTTCCGCCTCCAATACCTATTCCACCAATATGCTTTATGTCGTTGCCATCGCATTTAACGATTGACGTACCTGTGCCAAGACTGACAACAAGCATACGGTCGAGCTTGGTCTCATAGCGTGCACCGAGTCCATCAGCGACAAACTCCTCTGCCTTGTCGGTAGAAAGTCCATATACGGGTTCGTGGATGTAAGCGCTGCCTACACCCGTAAGCATCACCTTCTCCACATCGCTGAGCTTGATGTGATTCTCATGCAGATATTTGCCGAAGGCTCCATAGAGCGACGTAACGGGGTCGGTGGCACGAATACGTATCGGCGACAACACCTTGCCTTGCTCGTCAATGCCCACAATCTTTGTCGTGCTTATGCCTACGTCAATGCCTATAACTATTCCCATATTTTTGAATTGTTTTAATGATTAGCGTTATTTTGTTTCTTGTAAAGTGCTATTTATATAATGTATAGAAGCTGTTTGCTGCTTCACAGTATTTATTAAGCAGTTCTATTATATATTCTGCTGTGTCGCGCACACACTGTTCATTGCCGTCATATCCATTGACAAGAACAAGCAAATGAGTTGTACTGACGCTTACCTTGGTACGTTCGTGGTCGCTCGTCGGGGTACCTACTCCTCCTATATTGTCACGATATACCGGCAGACCTGCTATGTTTATCATTCCACGACCTATACCTTCGTAAGGTTCGCCTTCACGTCCTATGCCGAGAGTCAACGTTTCTCCACTGAAATGGTCGGCATCAAAGGCACCGATGCTATAACCATACTTCATACTGGCAAGGTTTATCAAATCGACAAGAGTGTCAATCTGATAAAGCTGTTTGCCCTGCAACACACGACGAACAAGAGCCTCGCCCGACGGACGATAGCGCGACGGATCCTTGCCACAAAGTTTGTAGATGCGGCGGGTAGCCTGAATTGACTCCATCTGCTTTAATGATTCTGTAGTGAGCGTGGCACGATACTCTTCGCTCAAAGCGTCAATCTCGCGCCACAACTCGGCTGAATATTCTGTATTCATTATGTTTGCAGTGATGCAAGTGCCTACAAATACGGGGCAGACAGAATGCATCTCAGCAGAAACCTCAACTTTCATATTTACTTATATTTAATGAATTGCTCTGTTACTTAAAACAACGACAACTGACCATCGGGCTCTACCGTCGGCATTTTGACGTCTTCACTTTCGGCAGAAACCTCGCCTATCATATCCAGGAAAGTTGCTTCGTCAACCAATGGCACTCCAAGTTTTTCGGCTTTCTGAAGTTTTGAAGGTCCCATATTGTCGCCGGCAAGTATGAATGAAGTCTTGCCACTAATCGAACCGACATTCTTGCCTCCGTTCTTCTCAATCAATGCCTTGTATTCGTCGCGGCTGTGCTTTGCAAAAACACCGCTTATAACAATCGACTTGCCCGAAAGCTTGTCGCTCGTCCCTTCAATCTGCTCCTCAGAGAGTTGCATCTGCAGGCCATAAGAACGCAGACGTTCAACGATTTCCTGGTTCACCGGATTGGCAAAATAAGTTATTACGCTCTTGGCTATCACCTCACCGACCCCGTCAATATCCATCAGTTGCTGCATTGTAGCAGCCTGCAAGGCATCCATTGTCTTGAATCTATGTGCAAGCAAACGGGCAGAAGTCTCGCCCACGAAGCGTATGCCGAGGGCAAAGACAAAACGTTCGAAAGGGACCTTCTTCGATGCTTCTATACCATTCACTATCTTTTGGGCTGAGCGTTCACGATTGCCTGCTCCATTGATGTCCTGCACCTGTATCTTATAGAGGTCGGCTATGTTGTGAATCATTCCTCTTCGATAATACTCATCAACCGTCTCCGGACCAAGAGAGTCTATATTCATGGCACGTCGGGCAATGAAATGCTCTATGCGTCCCTTTATCTGTGGAGGACAACCGGTGTCGTTGGGACAGTAATGGGCAGCCTCGCCTTCATATCGCACAAGCGGTGTTCCACATTCAGGACACGTCTTGATGAATTCAACTGGCTGAGCGTCCTTTGGACGTTTTTCCTCTGCAACACCTACAATCTTAGGTATAATCTCACCACCTTTCTCTACATACACATAATCACCTATATGCAAATCGAAGCTACGTATGAAATCCTCATTGTTCAGTGTGGCACGCTTTACGATAGTACCAGCCAATTGTACTGGGTCCATATTGGCTACAGGCGTCACAGCACCGGTTCTTCCGACTTGATATGTTACTTCATTGAGTCGTGTACAAGCCCGCTCGGCCTTAAACTTATATGCTATCGCCCAACGCGGAGACTTAGCCGTATATCCAAGAGCACGCTGCTGGCGCAACGAGTTAACCTTCAATACTATGCCATCGGTAGCTACCGGCAGGTTCTTGCGTTCGGTATCCCAATAGTTTATGAATTGGTATATTTCCTCAAGACTGCCTACCTTCTTCATACCTTGCGAAATCTTGAATCCCCAATGAGCCGCAGCCTGCAGATTCTCATAGTGTCCTTCAGCCGGAAGATTGTCGCCCAACAAATAATACAGATAAGCGTCAAGGCGTCGACTGGCTACAAGCTTGGAGTTCTGACTCTTCAATGTGCCACTTGCAGCATTACGTGGATTGGCAAACAATGGTTCTTCGGCAGCCTCACGCTCGGCATTCAGCTGTTCAAAAACCTTCCATGGCATGAGTATTTCACCACGTATCTCAAACTCTTTTGGATAGCCCGTACCCTCTTTCAACACAAGTGGTATGCAACGAATGGTCTTCACATTAGCCGTAACATCATCACCATGAACACCATCACCACGCGTTACGCCACTCACGAGTTTACCGTCAACATAAGTAAGCGATATTGACAATCCGTCATACTTCATTTCGCAGCACACCTCAAAAGGCTCGCCTGCAAGTCCACGACTAACCGATTCGTACCAATCGGCAACATCCTGCTCGTTATAAGTGTTTGCAAGTGAGAGCATAGGATACTTGTGTGCAACCTGAGTAAAGTTCTGGTTCAAGTCGCTACCTACACGTTGTGTAGGCGAATTGGCATCATACATTTCCGGATGCAGAGCCTCAAGATCCTGCAATTCATGCATAAGGAAGTCGAAATCCTGGTCGGATATGTCTGGCTGATTGAGCACATAGTACTTGTAATTGTGCTCATGCAGTTGTTCGCGTAGATATAATATTCGTTCTTTTTCGTTCATGATAAATGTCTAAAAGTATTTTTTCAGCATGATATAAAGTATTACCGGCACACCAATCAAAGGTGTAACCACATTCAAAGGTATTACGCCACCATCGCCAGGCAATACACACACAGCGTTGCAAACCAACGCCGTGGCAGCACCACAAAGCATAACGGCAGGAATAAGAATACGGAAGTCGTCTGTCTTGAATACAAGACGAGCCATATGCGGCACCGCAAGGCCGATGAAAGCAATCGGTCCGCAGAAAGTTGTAACTATTGCTGTCAACGTTCCGCTTGCAAGCAGCAAGGCATTACGCACAGTACGAATGCCAACACCGAGATTTTCGGCGTACTTATTACCAAGAACAAGCAGATTCAATGGTTTTGCAAGCAATATAGGTACAATAAGACACAAGATAATGGAAATTGTAAAGACGGGCAACATGGTATGAGGAACACCCGAGAAGGAGCCCATTCCCCACATCATATAAGCACGAACGCCATCTTGTGAAGCCAAAAAGTTGAGCAATACAATGAATGAGGAAGATACGTAACCTACCAACACACCAACAATAAGCAATATGGTGTTGCTACGAATCACAAGTGAAAGCAGATACATGATAAGCGTTACGGTGAAAGCACCGATAAATGCGGCTACAAGCACAGCCACAAAGCCACCTATAGCCAAACTGCCGACAGCGAATCCGCCGCCCCATAGCAGCATGACAAGAGCCACTCCCAATCCTGCGCCACTACTAATGCCAAGAATAGAAGGGTCGGCAAGCGGATTGCGGAATACAGCCTGTAGCATCAATCCGCATACAGACAATGCACAACCGGCAAAAAGAGCTGTCAAGGCTTGCGGCAATCGCGATTGCAAAATAATAAACTGCCAGCTCGCCTCAGGCAGTTGACACCCAAGAAGGGCATCAACCACAGACGAAAAAGGTATTGACACTGCTCCATAAAAGATGTTTATGAAGAACAGTGCTAAAATTACAATACCAAGACAAATAAATATGACAACGTTGCGTGCCAAATCCTCATTTCTATTTGATTTCTAATGAAATCAGATTTTCAATGTTTTCAATATCTCTGTCATCTTCTGCAAGGTGGTGATACGTGTCGGCACAAGAGGCAGACGCAACACGTTCTCGATAAATCCCATTTCATGCAGAAGCGCCTTTACACCAGCCGGGTTACCGTCAACGAACAATAACGAATATAGTTCGGTAAATCTGTGGTGTATAGTACGGGCGGCTTCGTATTCGCCCTTAAACTCCAGACGAATCATACGCGACACCTCCTTAGGCAGTGCATTGCCTATAACCGAGATGCTACCGGCTGCTCCACTTGCTACCATTGAGAATGTCAGGGCATCGTCACCACTAATAACGTCAAAGCGTTCGGGCTTGTTCTTGATGATTTCATCAACCTGTTCAAGGCTACCGCTTGCTTCCTTTACAGCAACGATATTCTCACAATCGCGTGCAAGACGCACTGTAGTCTCCGACTTCATGTTGATACCAGTACGTCCTGGCACATTATATAATACAACGGGAAGCGGACTTGCCTCGGCTATAGCTTTGAAATGCTGATAAAGACCCTCCTGCGAAGGCTTGTTATAGTATGGACACACGCTGAGAACACCATCTATACCAGTCCAGTCAGCTGTCTTCAATTCTTCAACTACGGCACGCGTATTGTTACCACCGCATCCCATAAGTATAGGCAGACGACCACGATTAGTGTCCACAACCAATTTCTTTATATTTTCTTTTTCTTCTGTTGACAGACAAGGAGTCTCGCCTGTGGTGGCCAATATACACAAGAAGTCGGCTCCATTCTGTATCTGATACTCTACAAGACGCACAATCGCCTTGTAATCAACTTCGCCATTGGCTGTGAATGGGGTCACCAGAGCTATTCCTAATCCTTTGAAGATGTTTCGTGCCATATATTTTATGCTTATAATATGTTCATTTTGTCTACAAAGTTAACATTTTCCTGTGAAATGAGAAAAATGTAGAGATAAAAAATACATAATTTGAAAGAGTATTCGTTTTTTATTAGCGCAAATCGTCAACGTGTACCAATATACAGGAATATCATTCCCAACAAAACCAGAAGCATGTCAATTGCCTTGCTTTTAAGATTTCTTTCCTTGAAGACAGCGGCTCCACAACAGAAGCTTACGACCACACTGCCACGTCGTACCATTGAGACAATGCTTATCATAGCTCCAGGCAGACTAAGGGCATAGAAATACACGAAATCAGCCGCACTCAGAAACAGACTTATAAACAATATGCTCCAACGCCATGTGAAGGCTGTTGTCTTCTTGCGTGTAGGCCACCAGATGAGCAGCATGGTCACGCCCATAAGAAACAGTTGATATATATTGTACCAACTCTGCACCACCATGCGGCTCAATCCAACTCCGCCGTTATCAGGCGAAGCCATAAGATACTTGTCATAGAGTCCGCTTACAGCTCCAAGTACTGCTGCAAGCACCAGGAAGTATATCCATTTGTTATGGCGGAAGTCGACTCCTTCCTTCTTGCCACTTCTGCTGAGCAGGAAGAACGATATTATAGCAAGTAGCACACCGCACCACTGCCATACATTAAGACGCTCGCCAAACACCAGCATGGCACCTACCAGTACCATTACCGGACGTGTGGCATTGATAGGACCGACAATGGTGATGGGCAGATTCTTCATTGCGAAATAGCCGAACACCCACGATGAGAGAACTATACAAGCCTTAAGCAATATATACTTATGCTGTTCCCATCCACACTGTTCGACATAAAACATCGAACCGTCGAGCATATTGGTGCACGACGACAGCAATATGAACGGCAAGAACAGCAGCGAGCATATCATCGTATTAAGAAAAAGAACCGGCAGAACGGCATTGCCAGACAACGCCAACTTCTTGAAAACATCATAAAAGCCCAGCAAAGCCGCTGAGCAAAAAGCCAATATCAGCCACATAAAACAAAACTATAATTTGTCAATACTATACATATTATATATAAGGTGGAGCATATTATATATAAGGTGTAGTTTATATTATATATACTTCGTACTTTAGCATTAATATACTTCGTGCTTTATTATTAATATACTTTACACCTTATTATATATATACGTTTCACACTTTACTGTCAATACTTCACATCCTCCAAGAACAGAGCATTGCCTGGCATACTCTCGCCAGCTTTGGAGCGGCTTCCACTTGCAATGACATCGTCAAACTGCTGCAATGTCATACGATGGCGCCCCACCTCAATAAGCGTACCGACCACGGCGCGCACCATATTGCGTAGGAATCGGTTGGCAGAGATACGGAAATGCCAGGCATCGTCAGCGTCGCGCACCCATACAGCTTCTGTGACATTGCACAATGTGGTTTTGACATCGGCATGCGCCTTGCAGAAAGCTCCGAAGTCGTCAACCGCAAGCAAACGGGCAGCAGCTTGGTTCATAAGATCGAAGTCGAGCTGATAATGAAGTTCGCAAGAATAATATCGCAAGAAAGGATTCTTGCGTGTATGTATATAATAATGGTATGTTCGTAATGTGGCACTGAAACGTGCATGCATATCGGCATCAACCGGATATACATCATAAACAGAAATATCGCGTGGCACCAATCTGTTGAGTTTGTAAGCCAACTGTGCATAATCGAAATTGGCTTCGGTCTCGAAATGCGCAGTCATGCGTCGCGCATGCACACCGGCATCTGTACGTCCTGCACCGACCACCTCTATATTCTCACGCAATATTGTAGAAAGAGCTTTCTGCAGTTCTTCTTGAACAGAATTGCCATTGGGCTGTATCTGCCAGCCATGATAAGCCGTACCGTCGTAGGCAAATGTTATAAAGTAGCGTTGCATCTGAAATATGTCCTGTATAAATTAATTGGTTTTCTTCTTGGTGCCATTGCTTTGCTTGAACAATCGGCGATGGAAATTGTCCTCAGCCTTAATAATCAGATAAACCTTTGATGCAGGCAGGATGGTCATAAACTTCTCGTGATAAGTCTGTTGAATGCGTTTCAACTCCAAATCGCCCGCATCGCGCTTACGGATAGCCTCAGCACACGCCTGATTGTCGCTTGTATCAATATGACGCAGGCGACGCTCGGTTGCAAAATACGCCCATTGCTTGTTGCGCATCTCACGATAAATGGGGAAAAACTCAGCAGACTCAGCCGGCGACAGACATGCCTGTGTGGCAATGAACTGCTCCAGATCGCGCTGGAAGCGTTCCGGGTCAAAGTGCTTAGGCTTCTGAGCTTGCGCCAGAGACATTACAAAAGTCAATAGCGCGATTATGAAACATTTGCTTATTCTCATCATTTATAATATGTTCAATTACTTGCTAAGAGCGAATAGATATCATCATTGTCGAGCATAGTATAGTCGGCTATCTCATTGTATGATGTAGACACATCGGCTTCTACGTTATGGCTTGGGGCTGATACTGCAATATTGTATGCCGGCTCGGCATGGTGCACCGAATAAGTATAGAATGCCGTACCGCCAGCCAGCAACAGACAAGCGGCAGCCGCAGCTATACGCACACGGGTGCGACGCCACCACGGCAGCATAACAACGACTTTTGCACCGGCTGTTACCTTATCAGACAAGACAGATTCATCTTCAGACACATCACAAGCATACTGTTTGCTGACATTGGCCATTACAGATGCGGTCAAGTTCTGCAAGTATCCATCGGGAACAGCGAAATGGTTCTGTCGTCTGAATTTCCTCTCTAAATATTTCTCATCAGATTCCATATTCCTTCAATAATTTTATGTATTTGACTCACAAAAGCGGAAAAGGTTTAATCATTACATTTATTTTATACACATATTTATATATCTAGCCAAATCACGGCAAGCGTCGGTTTACTCGTGACTCTTTACAAATGCCGTTATCTTCTTCACCGCTATGTGATAGCTTGCCTTCAATGCACCCTCTGAAGTATTGAGTAGCCGACTGATGTCTGAATATTTCATTTCGTCGTAGTAGCGCAGATTGAACACCACGCGTTGCACATCGGGTAGCGATGCTATAGCTGCTTGCAGCAGAGCCTGCGCCCTATCGCCATCGAAATAGTCGTCAGACATAAGCCGGTTGGCTACTGCCACATTAGCTTCGTCACCAAGCGAGGCTATATCCTTCTTACGTCTTATAAAGTCGAGCGACTCGTTCACCGCTATACGATACAGCCATGTGGATATTTTTGAGCGGTTCTGAAAGTCGTCCATATTGCTCCACGCCTTCACAAAGACATTCTGCAGCACATCGTCGGCATCGTCATGGTCAATCACTATACGACGAACCGTCCAATACAGCCGCTCGCTGTACTGGGCAACGATATTGGCGAAAAACGCTTGTTTTTCTGCTTCGGTCGTCGGCAAGGTGGTTGACATTATTGTTATTGTTTTATGAAATTCTGTATTTTTGCATATATCACCGGGTCGAAACCATATATGTCGTCATAGCCTGTCATTACGCCGTCGGCATTTGGATATAATGTGTAATAGGTGATGAACAGCGGAACGGTAGGCTTGACGTTCAGACTGTGCAGCAACTTGCTCTTGTCTATTGCAGGACGGTCGTCAGCTTCGCCACCTTCGTTGCTCAGATCGACGGCTATGGAGTATTTCATCTTTTCCATAACGCGCTCGTCCTTATCGGCAAGCATAAACACTGCGAGGTCGTAAGGACGCTCCACACGTATGCAGCCATGCGATACTATGCGGTTGCGATTGGCAAAAACCGCAGGGCTTGATGTATCGTGCAGATATATGCTGTAGTCGTTGTCGAATCGGAAGATGATGCGTCCCAGGGCATTGCCTTTGCCTCCACGCTGCACGACATGATAGTCGTGGCTCATCATCATGTCGGCTGTGACGAACGCGGGACTGATTATCTTGCCCGACTTGCGCTCACGCACAAAATAGTTGTGACGTTCAAAGTAGCCAATGTCGCCTGCATGATGGCGCACCGATGTCTTGATGATACTTTTGGGTATGATCCATTGCGGATTGAAGTCGATGCGCTTGATGCGTCCGTTGAGCAGTGGGGTCTTCGTCTTCATACTGCCAAGCGCTATGCGCATTGTCATTCTCCGGTCCTTGTCTACCGCTTCGAGTTGCTGCGTAGGCACGTTCACAAGTACATACTTGTCGTGCAGCTGCGGATAGTCGCCATGACGCCAGCGGCTACGCTCTATATTGCAGAACACCCGACGTCGTTCGGCAGCCGACAACGTACGCGACAACATCTTGCAGAATTCGGGATAAAGAGGATTTTCGGGATAAGAGGCTTGCATGAAAGCCCCCACCTTCTCGCTGCCTGAGGCTATTGCGCCGTAAGCCTCATCAAGAAATTCGCTACGAGCCAATTTTGTAGGCACGCCATATAGCGAGCGATACGACACGTGGACAGAGTCGCTGTCGCGCACATCAAGACGGTTGAACAAATCATATGGGTTGGCGAAACCAAAGCGCTGGCCTTCGCAATAGCGCAGGAAAGCCTTGGTCAGACTGTATTCCAGTCGGGCATATACACGATTGATGCTGTTAGCTGCATCGGGCAAAGTGTCGAAGTCGAGGTTTTGCACACGTGCAACGTCGCTGATAATAGTGGAATAACAGAAGCCTTCGCGCGAAAAGCCGAAAGAATCGACCCTTGCTACATACGCCAGCACGCTGTCCACCCTGCTGTCGGCACCTTTGCGCGAGAGCCACATAGGCCGTCCGCCCTCAAGATAATAGGTGCGCGTATGTCGGTCGGCAGTTGTTAGCGGTCGGTCGGCAAATGCCAAACGACGTAAATTCTCTCCAACCTTGTCCTCGTCTATCTGTAAATATGGTTTGCGCAATTCGGCAAACGCATCAAGAGAAACGTGCATATTGACCTTACTCTCATTGCACGAGCACAATACGCATGCCACAAGAGCCACAAAAACAAAGAACCTTAATGGTTCAAAATGCTGATTTCTCAAAAGCAGAATTATTTTATTACAATTTTACGCACGGCCTTGCCTACCTGAACAATATAAATGCCTCGTGGCAGATTAAGATCGAAACGCTTGTCGGGACCTTCAATCCTAACCTTCATCACCGGCACACCGCCCGTAACATTATAAACAGACATTGTCATTCCGGCTGCACCCGTAACGCGCAGCACCGACTCATTGACCGAGATGGTTATCTTCGACATGTCATTATTGTCTATCATATCCATTTCTGTCAAACAAACTGCTTCGGCACTGCATGGCACAAACATGCCGGCAACAGCCATAAACATTGCTATGAGTATATTTCTTGACATAATATCTATTTTTACTACAATTCGTTGTATGTGTTTCTGCAAAGTTACAACAAATTATCTTCACAAGTGCCAAAAATGCGGACAATTTTAGCATTATCAGCATTTTTAGCCATCAAATTTATCTGTAAACCGTCTTACTGTCATCGGCAGCACACTCCTCAGCGAAGAGTTTGTCCTCCAGATAGTCGGCAAATATGCGGGCAGCGCTCTCCACCTTGGCGGCACACGGGCGCTTCTTGTAGTATTCGGCAGTACGTGCCGAGGCCACATACGACGAATGCGCCTTGTCCACACCTTTCAGTCCGAGTATCTCGGCACATATAAGCGAGCCGTTCTGCTCTTTCGACTTGGCAAGCAGATCCTGCACTACCTTGTAGCAGGCTGACTTTCCCTCGCGGTCGGCGCCATCGGTCTGACCACAGTCAAGTCCTACACATGTGACTATACCCGACACGGCTCCGCACATCATACGCATACGTCCCACGCCTCCGCCAAAACCGGCACCTATACGTTTGGCAAGATTGTCGTCGAGTCCGTACATATCTCCGAATGCTGCCACTACCGACTGGCAGCATCCATAACCCTGCATGAAGTTGTCGACAGCACGCTCTACCCTACTCTCTATGTCGAGTATACGTCGCAAGTCGGCCTCATACTGGCGCACATTTCTGAACACTATGCCGCGCATACCGTAATCACGTGCAGCCTCGATATTGTCCATTCTGTCGTCGGCGAACACGCACTCTTCGGGCTTCAACGCGAACTTCTCGCACATACGCTCATATATGGCACGTTCGGGCTTTATCAGATGTTCTTCTGACGACACCAGACGCCCCTCCAACAGCTCAAATATAGGATACTGCTTCATTGTGACATGCACCTTGCTGCACCAGTTGGTCAGCCCGAAGAGTCTGTAGCCTTCCTGCTTCAGTTGCTCGAGCAACGAACGCATCCCCTCCATCTCGCCAATGACAAACTCCGTATAGCGACTGCCAAACTGGCGTATCTCGTCGGCATATTGCGGCATTTCCTCCGCCATGTCATCGATGACAGCACCGAAAGGCTTGTCTTCGCGGTCGAGACGCTTGTTCCATCCGTCGGCCATAAGACGATTGTAGAAGTCGACAGACTGCTCGTGTGTGCTGAACACCTGGTCGAGCACCAGCATATAGTCATAATCGACAAGCACCTTGCCGAAGTCGAAAATCAGATTCTTTATCATAATAGTGTCAGTTGTCTTTGTTCGTTTCAAGTATATACGATGCTAAAATAATCCGCTACAAAGGTAACTTATATTTTTCGAAAAAGCCTCAACGTATGCTGTAAAAACCCCACAAAAACGAGGTTATTACGGGTATATCCGCCCAAAGCTGTCCTCCCTACTTGCAAAAGGACTCGTTTTAGCTTGCAAAAGGACTCGTTTTGGAAGGCAAAAGGACTCCTTTTGGAATGTAAAAGGACTACATTTGCAAGTCAAAAGGACTCCTTTTGAATTACACCCCCAAACATTTGGTATTCTGCGAATAAAACATTAATTTTGCAGAAATATATACGAAACAATTCGACAACGAAAATTATATGACAGACAATAAGAAACCCCTACTCGGACTATCGCTCCACGAACTGAAAGAAGTGGCAAAGTCGCTTGGCATGCCTGCCTTCACTGGCGGACAGATGGCAAAGTGGCTGTACACACAGCATGTAGAGTCGATTGACGAAATGACAAATATATCAAAGGCAAACCGCGAGAAGCTCGCCGCCGAATACACCATAGGCTGCATGCCGCACATCGAATGTCAGAAGTCGAAGGACGGCACTATAAAGTATCTTTTCCCCACAGCATCGGGCAAACATGTAGAGACGGTGTACATTCCCGACCACGACCGCGCCACACTATGTGTTTCGTGCGAGGTGGGATGCAAGATGAACTGCCTGTTCTGCCAGACCGGCAAGCAGGGATTTGAGGGCTATCTTACCGTTACTGACATTCTCAACCAGATATACGCATTGCCCGAACGCGACAAATTGACCAACATTGTGTTTATGGGACAGGGCGAGCCTATGGACAATCTCGACAACGTGCTGAAGGCTACCGAGGTGCTTACGTCTGACTATGGCTACGCATGGAGCCCCAAACGCATCACGGTGAGCAGCGTGGGCGTGAAGAACAAGCTGAAGAGATTTCTCGACGAGAGCGAATGCCATGTTGCCATCAGCATGCACTCACCCATTCCCGAGCAGCGAGCCATGCTCATGCCTGCCGAACGCGGCATGTCCATAACGGAGATTATCGACCTCATGCACCAGTATGACTTCACTCATCAGCGCCGCCTTTCGTTCGAATACATCATGTTCCGTGGCGTAAACGACTCAATGACTCACGCCCGCGAGATTGTGAAGCTGACAAAGGGACTCTTCTGCCGTATCAATCTTATACGCTTCCACAAGATTCCTAACGTTGACCTCGAAGGATGCGACGAGCAGAAGATGGAGGCTTTCCGCGACTATCTCAACAATCACGGCATCATCACCACTATACGCGCAAGCCGAGGACAGGACATCTTCGCAGCATGCGGACTGCTGTCTACGGCAAAGACGATAGAGGACATAAGAAGATAAAGCCCCTCCCCCTTGCCCCTCCCCCGCAGGGAGGGGAGCAATATGCAACGATTGCTCAAATATATCTATATACAAATACCATATGTATAAGTACGTAACACGCCTCCTGCTTAGCTTTTGCTGTCTGCTCATTGCAGCCTGCAACGACCGTAATGGCATGCTGCCTACGAGCGGAGGCAGTCCGTATGAGGTGACTGTAGTGGGCGATGTTGACAGCATATTGTACAAGGTGCTGAGCATAGACGTTGAAGGATTGCCGCAGAGCGAACCGATGTTTGACGTGAGCGAGCCTGACATAAAGCCGGCGGAAGCATTGAAGGGAGTGTTGCGATACGCAAGGTCGCTGGTCGTGGTGGACATCAACCCAAAGAAATACGACAAGCTGAGCATTGCATGCAAGCGCAATATGTACGCCAAACCGCAACTGATTGTGCGAGTATGCGCCCCTACTGCCGACTGCTTGCGCAGCATGTCTGCCCAAGACACAACTCAGCAAGGCAACGCACACAGATTAGTTGAACTGCTGAAAGCTCACGAATCGAAAGCCTACATCGAGACTTTGCAGCGCAAGCACAACCAGAAGATGGAGGCAGAGGTGAAGCGCATGTTCGGGTTTGACATACCGATTCCTGCCGACATGAAGTCGTGCAAACGTGGCAAGGACTTTCTGTGGATTTCAAACGATTCGCCTACGGCTATGCAGAACATCTGCATTTACAAGCAGCAGTTTCGCAACCGCGACAGCGTGATGCAGATAAACATAAAGGGAGAGACCGACTCGATGTACATGACAACTGTGCATGACGCATGTAGCGTAATCTACAAGAATGACGAGCGGGAAGACATCCATACGCAAGAGTGGCGCGGACTGTGGGAGATGAAAGGCGATGCTATGGGCGGACCGCTTGTGGCTCGTTCGATATGGGGATATTATCCTCGTGAGGCAGTAACGGTAGAGGGATTCGTCTATGCCCCCGGCATGAAAAAGCGCAACCTCATGATGCAGCTCGAAGCCATCGTGTATGCTACGCATAAACAACGGGCAAAGAAGAAGCAGGAGCCGACAAGGCATCTGTCGGGCAAAACACATACAGACTAATTATTTATACACAATATATAATATACAATGGAAGATAGAAAAATACGCGTTGCCATAACGCACGGCGATACCAACGGTATCGGATACGAACTCATTTTTAAAACCTTTGCTGAGCCTGAGATGCTGGAACTGTGCACTCCCATCATCTATGGTTCGCCTAAGATTGCTGCCTATCATCGCAAAGCTATGAACATCCAGGCCAGTTTCAGCATCATCAACCGTGCAGAAGACGCACAAGACGGACGTGTCAATCTGCTCACATGCTTCGACGATGAGGTGAAAGTAGAGATTGGCACACCTACCAAGGAGTCGGGCGAAGCTGCCCTGAAGGCTCTCGACCGTGCCATGACCGACTTCCGCAGCCAACTGTACGATGTACTTGTGGCATGTCCGGTAGACAACACCAACATGTCAGCCGACAACTACAGCTACAAGAATCTGAAGGAATACTCGGAGACAAGCATCGGCGACGGTGCCAAGGGCGTGAAGATAATGATTAACGAATCGCTGCGCATAGCACTCGCCACCGACGGACTCGCTATCAAGGATGTGCCGGCAAGCCTCACCGAAGAGCGTCTCATAGCCAAAATCAAGGCTGTGCACACAAGCATACAGCGCGACTTCCGTATCTCAAATCCGCGCATAGCCGTATTGGCACTCAACCCTAATGCCAATGGCACTGAAGAGAAATACACTATCATTCCGGCCATCAAGAAATCGGAAGAGGACGGCATCAACACATACGGACCTTATGCCGCCGACGAATTCTTCGGACAAAACCTCTACGAAGCCTTCGACTGCGTTCTGGCAATGTACGACGACCAGGCCAACATACCGTTCACCACACTCATGCAGAACGACGGCATATGCTACATAGCATCGCTACCGCTGGTATGCACGGCACCCGCCCTGACTCCCGACTTCGCCAATGCCGGCAGCGGCGAGAACGATGAGAGCGCACTACGCCATGCCATATTCAGAGCCATCGATATAGTACGCAACCGCGACGAGCACGACTTGCCACTTGCCAATCCATTGCAGAAACTCTATCACGAGAAACGCGACGACAGCGAGAAGGTAAGATTTGCCATACCCAAGAAGCGCGAACCGTTCAACCGCAACGAACATAACGACCGCCGTCCGGCACAACACCCCGGACAGACAGACAACCGAAACAGCGCAACTCCACAAAAGACTGATGCCAACAAGCAGCAGGCTGCTGAATAACGGATGTAAACAGCAACGGGCACCAAACCTTTAAATTCACTAAAAAAACAGAAAGCCCGTTGCCTATATATCAATTATAATGTGTAATTTTGTTAGCAAATGGACACATCAGAACTGCAAAGAATAAAACAAAGATACAATATTGTGGGCAACTGCGAAGCCCTCAATCACGCACTCGACGTAGCTCTTCAGGTTGCGCCGACCGATCTTAGTGTGCTTATCGTAGGCGAAAGTGGCGTGGGCAAGGAGATTATACCACGCCTGATACACGACAACTCAACACGAAAGCGCGAAAAATACTTCGCCATCAACTGCGGCTCCATCCCCGAAGGCACTATCGACAGCGAACTGTTCGGACACGAAAAGGGTTCGTTCACGGGTGCTATAGGCGAGAGTGAGGGCTATTTCGGTACAGCCAACAAGGGTACGATATTCCTCGATGAAGTGGGCGAACTGCCCATTGCCACACAGGCAAGATTGCTGCGTGTACTCGAAACCGGCGAATACATACGTGTAGGCGGTCAGAAAATAATGAAGACCGATGTGCGCATCGTGGCTGCCACCAATGTCAATATGCACAAGGCAATAAGCGAGGGACGCTTCCGCGAGGATCTGTTCTATCGTCTCAACACCATACCTATACAGATTCCGCCATTGCGCGATAGAGGTGAAGACATACTGCTGTTGTTCAGACTCTTCACAATGCAGATGGCTGAGAAGTATCGCATACCACGCATCACACTCACCGACGACGCCAAGCAGATAATGCTCAAGTACAAGTGGCCGGGCAATGTGCGCCAGCTCAAGAACATAACCGAGCAGATGTCGATATTAAGCCAGAAGCGCGAGATTGATGCCGAGACATTGAGCAAGTTCATACCTGAGAACCAGGAAAGCACACAGCTTACCACAACCACAGCTCCGGGAAGCCACTCCTACGAGAGCGAACGCGAAATACTATATAAGATATTGTACGAACTGCGTGGCAACGTGAGCGACTTGCGACGCGAGATGGCAGACATGCGCAAGAAGATGGACACCACTCACGCACTCGACAATCTGTCGGCGCTGAACGGTATGCACTCGCTTGGCGGACCAGAGACTCACGGTTACGGCAATCCCGCAGCATCAATACAGCAGTATCGTAATCCGCAAAACCGCTTCAATGCCTTTCAGGATGTTGAAGCCGAAGAGATAAACGACAACGAGAATGCCGGACTGTCCGAAAACGACAGCCTCAACCTCAACGACATAGGACGTCATGTCGTGGAGAAAGCTCTTGAGCGTAATGGCGGCAACCGCAAGAAAGCGGCACAAGAACTCGGCATCTCCGACCGTACACTCTACCGACGCATCAAGCAGTATGGACTGGATAAACAATAAAGCATATCTAAAATGATAAACAAACATAAACACCTGACCATTAGAATGGTGGCTTTTGCCTTGATGGCAATGACATGGGTTTCGTGCGCTTTCTCCGGATACAAGTTCAACGGAGCCAGCATCGACTACACCAAGACCAAGACTATACAGATAGCCGACTTCCCCATACGCTCAAGCTATGTATGGGGACCTATGGGACCGATGTTCAACAATCAGCTAAAGGACGAGTTTGCCAACCATACCAAGCTTAGCCAGGTGAAGCGCAACGGCGACCTGAAGATTGAGGGCGAGATAACCCAATACTCACAACGCAACAAGTCGGTATCGGCTGACGGTAGTTCAGCACAGACCGAACTGTCTATTACGGTCAACGTACGATTCACCAACAACGCCAATCACAACGAGGACTTCGAACGACAGTTCACCGCATCAAAGTCGTACGAAACCACACAAAGCCTCGCTGCGGTACAGGAAGAGCTCGTGACACAAATGGTGAAGGACCTGACCGAACAGATATTCAACGCCACCGTGGCAAACTGGTAATCAAACATTCAACAACTATCAATTAACATTTAACATAACGACAACGTGGACTTAGTGCGCCTCATACAACATCCCGAGCTAATGAACAAGGAGACTCTGTACGAACTCCGAAGCCTTGTCGCGCTCTATCCTTACTATCAGACAGCCAGGCTGCTGATGTTGCAGAACATGTACCTGATGCACGACTCGGCTTTCGACGACGAACTGCATCGGGCTGCACTATACGTATCCGACCGTTCACTACTCTTCGAACTTGTAGAGGGGGCACATTATAAGATAAAGACAGCACAAGAGCTGGCCGACGAGAAATCAGCCAGCTCTGCTGCCCAGCGAGACAATGACTCAACGGGCAACCGAACCATATCCCTGATTGACAGCTATCTTGAAAATGCCAAATCCGATGCCAACACAGACGGACAAGACACAAAGAGCAAACCAACTCCAGCCGATGCCGCAATCGACTACGTGGCATATCTGCTAAAACAAGAGAACGAAGACGAAGAGAATACCAACAACGAAAGTCCGCAACTGAAGGGGCAGGAACTTATCGACGACTTCATCAACAACGACGGTGGCAAGATACAACTGCAAGACAAGCCCACATACAAACCAGAAATAAACAACGAGGACAATACGTCAAACGACAGCGACGAAGGGTATTTCACAGAGACTTTGGCCAAAATTTATATAAAACAAGGCAGATATTCAAAGGCACTTGAAATTATTCAACGCTTAAATTTGAATTATCCAAAAAAAAGTGCTTACTTTGCAGACCAAATACGTTTCTTGAAGAAACTTATCATAAACGAGAAGGGCAAAAAGCAGTAAAAACGCAGTTTGCACACATTCGTAGCAAAGTGGCAAAGCCACAAAAAACAAGCAATAAATAATAAATAATAAATAACAAATAAGAAAATGATTTACTTTTTATTCGTAATTTTCATTGTGATAGCATCGCTGCTGATGATCGGCATCGTTCTTATCCAAGAATCTAAGGGTGGCGGACTGGCCTCAAACTTCTCTTCATCAAACGCCATCATGGGCGTTCGCAAAACTACCGACTTCATCGAGAAGGCAACATGGGGTCTTGCCATTGCTATGGTATTCTTCAGCATCGTATGCGCCTATGTAGCTCCGGTTTCTACTACCGAAAGCAGCGTTATGGAGAAGGCAGCTACTGAAACACAGAACACAAACCCGAACACAACTCCTGGTTTCGGTGCAAGCCAGCAGCAGCAAGCTCCTGCTACTGGTGCTCAGCAGGCTCCAGCAGCAGGCACTCAGCAGACTCCTGCTCAGCCCGCAAAGTAATACCAACAAGACAGTTTGATTAAAACTACATAAGAGTTCAGCAAGCGCAAACAGTTTGCTGAACTCTTTTTTTTTGCTAATTCTACAAAAATCGCACATAAAGACTAAAAAAAGTAGCAAAAGCATTTGGTAGTTTAGCAATAATTCACTACCTTTGCACTCGCTTAAAAATCAAAGCCCATTCACATGGTGGCCGTAGTTCAGTTGGTTAGAGCGTCAGATTGTGGTTCTGAATGTCGTGGGTTCGAGTCCCACCTGCCACCCTCAGTCAGGGTGAGGGAATAGAGATAGATAAGCAAAACATATATGGTGGCCGTAGTTCAGTTGGTTAGAGCGTCAGATTGTGGTTCTGAATGTCGTGGGTTCGAGTCCCACCTGCCACCCAACTATTAAAAAAGGAAACTCAATATTTGAGTTTCCTTTTTTTCATTTCACCCACATTGTGACACATGTAAGGCACACGATAGTCGACGCCCTTCAAGCGCAGCGTCACATTATTTATATATACCAGCCCTACATTGCGGAAATACATTCCCCAACATGGGAATACCGGCCACTCGCTTGTAGGACGTCCTTCAAACCAAGCAGGCAGATTAGGGTCGTCAATGCCGTCAAACTCCAAGTCGCAACGACGCATCACCACCTTCTCAGTAGGTGCATTGCCCCAACTCTTTACCGACATAGCCATACGCGTTATGCCATGAGCCACCATATCCTCTATAACAATACGTCCGCAGGTATTGTCTTCGCTGAGCGTTACACACAAAGGAGTAAGCACCTCGCGCACACGATTGCGCTTTATCACGATACGGTCCATACGTCCAGGTGCTTTACCCCAACCACCCGGTTCGAGATTTATGGCAGCCTCCGAACGTGTACGGTGCGACGTGATATGCTCGCACTTGCCCGGACCGTAAATATCACAATCGGAAATCTCAAGTCCTACAGAAGGCATAATCATACGCACACCATTGCACGACGAGTTCAATACACATTTATTTATAAGCATATTCTGCCAGTATCCACCCGCAATCGCATCGTCGCCGGTATGCATTTCACAACGTACAATCTTCAAGTCGCGTCCTCCACGAATATGAATACCGTCCCATCCGCCATCTATGTGCAGATTGCTGAACACCGACTTGTCAACCTTATAGCCCAAGAAGGCATAGTTGGCTGAATGCTTTACCGAGAAACCTGTAAAACGCATGTTGCGACATCCAGCCATCAGTATAGTATGCGGACCACGCATATGTTCCTCGCCAAGCGGATTTCGCACATCAGCTCCGTCTATACAGCCTTCACCTTCAATGCCGGCATTGCTTACACCAACTGCCATAATCATAGCTTTCGACCATTGCGGGTCAGTAGCCGAATTATAATTGACAGTACCGCGACCGCTTTCATACATCGACAAGTCATCAGCGGTCTTCAACGATGCATAATCGTCCAAGCATGCCGTGCCCTTAAGTGTAGCACCACGTTCAAGACGAACAGTAACACCCGACTTCATATACACAGTCCCGGTAGTAAACACACCGGCAGGCACGGTTACTACTCCTCCACCCCTGCTGCTACATTGCTCTATAGCACTATTGATTGCGTCGGCATTATTCACCGACTCGTTGTTCGGCACCGCCCCAAACGACACGATGCCAACAACTATCGACAAGAATATATTCATAACAGATAGATTTGTTTCTACAATAATTTATTGATTAATCACCAACCGCCTTACACTGTTCAATCCATTTCAGATTGAACCGATAATGTATCCTGCTGCTCAATATATGTATCATGCCGTCGGGCGATTGCGTTCCAGCCAGATAGCCACGCGGTTCAGCATGCGTAGCATCCATATCAAAGAATCCCGTCCATGCTCCTCCGTCAAGATGGCGCTGCTTGCCATCGGTCATCAGACGCTTAACGGGCCATGTCTTTCCTTCATCGTACGACACGGCTACATACATGCCATAGCCCTTATGCTGCTCGCCTTCATTATCCGTGAACACCATTCCACGGTCGGATTCAGGTGTGCGTTGCGGATGATCGGTAAACGATACAAGCATAAGCGGACCTTCATGCAATCGCATCAGCACAAGTCTTTGTCCGCCATCTATAGGCGGAAACACAGAAGCAGAATAAGTCCATGACTTGCCATTGTCGTAAGAAACCGACATTGGCATATGCTTCTTTCCATCCTTGCCTACAATACTGTTGCCACGACCCAGTGCCATAAGCGAACCGTCGCGACGCGCTACAAGTCCGGCATGAATACCGGCAATGGTAGAACCCTTCTTTCCTTCAGCAAAATCAGGCAGAGGCTTGCCGTCCCATGGGTCATACCATGTCTTGCCACCGTCTTTAGAGATATGAATAGAGGCTCCGTCATTGCCGCCAGGACCTGCATCGCACAACTGATACATCCATCCGCGACTGTCGCTAATCGTACCCGAAATCACCTGATGACGCTTGGCATGTTCGGGTTCGATAATACGCGGTCGGCTCCATGACATTCCGTCGTCAACACTCTCGCGCATTACCAATGCAAGATTCTGCCAATCGCCGGCAGCCTCAACACCATTGAAATGGAAAATGTGTCCTTTGCCATCATTGAAAAGCGAGGTTCCGGTGACATTACGGTCAGGCACAGAGAAGAAGAGTTCGGCAGGAGTCCATTCGTCGGCACCTTTCTTCAGCCTTGAAGACAGCACAACCATGCCACGACCATTCTCTACATTAGCCGAAAACCACGCTGCAACCAAGTCACCATTGGCACACCATGTGACAGAAGGCTGATGATTATGGCGATAGAACGGAACAGTAGAAAGCTCTGGCTTTATGACAAAAGGTATCGGTTCGAGAAACTGCGGACTGTTCTTGTCTATCGTGGTCGACAGTAAAGGATAATCGGACTGAACCACTCTGAATCCTGTAAGCGACTGACGGTCTTCGGGTATCATGGCCATACGGTTGGCGCTGCGCAGATATTCTACCGGAGTATGATGACTGCCACCACGTGTCACCCTATACAATCCATCCATAGGACCGACTGGGTCAGTCTGCTCGACTGCACTATAGCGTCCATACCAATCACTACACCACTCCTCCACATTGCCATGCATATCATACAGACCGAAAGAATTAGGCTCGGTCTGACCTACACGAAGCGACACCGGCTTATAATCGCGAGCCACTACCTGATTACGACACATTGATGCCAGCAACCCATCGCCTGTATAATATAAGGTGTATGTACCTGCACGGCAGGCATACTCCCACTCAGCCTCAGTAGGCAAACGATACTGCTTGCCCTCCTTTACCGAAAGCCACTTGCAGAAATCGACAGCATCCTGATAGCTAACATTTACTACTGCATCATCGTCATTAAGCGAAACATTGTTCTTGCCACGAAGCTTGCGATGCTCAGGACGAAACATCTCATATTGGGCATTGGTCACTTCCGTACGTCCCATCTTGAACGCATGAGTTATATTCACCTTATGAACGGGAGCCTCATCAAAGTTCTCACCCTCACCATTACTACCCATATAGTAACTTCCCGCAGGTATCTCAACCAGCGGAATGATATCGGCATTCTGCGCCAAAGCCCTATCACATCCCATAGAAGCAATGGTCAGAACAATAAATAAATTAGATCTGAAACGTAACATAAAATGGTTTTTAATTAGTTTTTTTCACATGCAAAGGTAGTGCAAACCGAGCGCTATGAAGCTTGCTTCAATTGCCGAGGTGCAGCCTACCTTATGCAAAGGTAGTGCAAATCCAAGAAATTTCGACAAAAACAGAAAAAACTTTCAAAAACATTTGGAGGTTTAAATAAAAAGCTATACCTTTGCAATCGCTTTTAAGGAACAACGTTTCCGCAAAGCAATAAGGTTTGGCTCCGTAGCTCAACTGAATAGAGCATCTGACTACGGATCAGAAGGTTGCAGGTTTGAATCCTGCCGGAGTCACAAACATATTTAAAGAGGATTTTACGAAAGTAAAGTCCTCTTTTTTTGTTTATGCGCCATAGGAGACTATGGCGTCACCACCGTAGCCTGAGCAAACAAAAGGCCCTGTTTAAATATCAATATTTTAAATCTCGCTTTGGCCCGTATTCATTATCTTCAGAACTTCGTGATAATGTAAAAATAAATAAGATTAAGACACCTAACCCATGCAGACATACTAACAGAAGCCACCAACCAGACCTAGAGGTATCATGCAAACGACGCACAAGAATAGTGAAGTTTGGAATAAGATGAAAAAGATACCACAGTGCCATCAAGGTAAAGGACAACCCACGCTTATCATCAAACACATAAGAAGCAAGAACACAAATACAACCAATAAGAATTAATCCAACAAATTGGTAAAGCATGAACGACCAAAATTCATAACGGGAAGCCCGTCCGGATATAGAAAAGTATTGCGAATAGGCACTTTTAGCAGATTCAATCATAGATTTATATTTTTAGTGATAATATGCAAAGATAATGATTATATCCCCAAAAAGACTTCTCTTACGAGATAATTGTTTCGTTTCAAGCCGCGATATGGTCGTTTCATGGCTTGATACGACCATTTCATGGCACGATACGACTATTTAATACGGTATCAGAATGCTTATATATACGTAAGAAGCGGATTATATAATAGTATTACAACAAGACCCATTACTAATGCCATCAGTTCTACTATCTTATAATAGCAGTACTACAACCCTATTCCACACGCCATATGACGTAGACTATCTGTTCGGTAAACACCCTAACTAAAATAAAATTGTAATTTTTTCTTTTGTTTTTTATTGACATAACATTTATTTTTCGTAAATTTGCCGACACTTTATTAAAACTTTATGTCACGACACGGTGCTGTCACGCCCCGCTGTCGCGCAGTATAGAAAAGCAGACCAAGGAGTCTTGCGCATTCCTCTCTCGTATTGAGGCATGATGCAGAAGCCAGTCTCGCTGCGCCGGCAAGCCACGGCATCGAAACACAATCCGCCTCCTTTGTATGGAGGCATTAACCAAAGAACAAGAAGAATGAAAGTATTGAAATTTGGCGGAACCTCGGTAGGTTCCGTAGAGAGTATTCTCAGCCTGAAGGCTATTGTAGAGAAAGAGGCCCAGAAACAGCCAGTCATCATTGTAGTCAGTGCTCTTGGTGGCATCACCGACAAGCTCCTTGCCACTTCGCAGCTTGCACTTAAGGGCGACGAAGCATGGAAGGAAGAGTTTCAGGCTATGGTGGACCGCCACCACAAGATGATTGACACCATCATCACCGATACACGCAAGCGCGAGAACCTGTTCAAGATTGTCGATTCGCTGTTTGAACAGTTGCGCTCTATATATTTTGGCGTGTTCCTTATCCACGACCTTTCCAAGAAGACACAAGACGCTATCGTAAGCTACGGCGAACGCCTTAGCTCTAACATTGTAGCTACGCTTGTGCATGGTGCCAAGTGGTTTGACTCGCGCGACTTCATCAAGACCGTACAGAAGAACCATAAGAACACTCTCGATTCAGAACTCACCAACCGTCTGGTGCGTCGCACATTCAGCGACCTGCCACGCATTTCGCTTGTTCCTGGTTTTATCAGTATGGACCGCGACACCGACGAGATTACCAATCTCGGACGCGGTGGTTCAGACTATACAGCGGCTATCATTGCGGCAGCACTCGATGCCGACATACTCGAAATATGGACCGATGTAGACGGCTTCATGACCGCCGATCCACGAGTAATCAAGACAGCATACACCATCAATGAACTGAGCTATATCGAGGCTATGGAGCTTTGCAACTTTGGTGCAAAGGTGATTTATCCGCCTACAATATACCCCGTTTGTGTTAAGAATATACCTATACGCGTCAAGAACACATTCAATCCTGACGCTGAGGGAACCATCATCAAGGCCAAAATAGCCAACGATTCCAAACCCATCAAGGGTATTTCGAGCATCAACGGCACCACCCTCATCACCGTAACAGGCCTGTCGATGGTGGGTGTTATCGGTGTCAACCGACGCATCTTTACCGCTCTTGCCGACAATGGCATAAGCGTATTTATGGTGTCGCAGGCTTCGTCAGAGAACTCTACGTCTATCGGTGTGCGCGATCAGGACTCGCAGGCTGCCGTAAAGGTGCTCAACAACGAGTTTGCCAAGGAGATAGAGACGGGTGCCATGTTCCCAATGCACGCCGAGAGCGGACTTGCCACAATAGCCATCGTAGGCGAGAACATGAAGCACACACCTGGTATTGCCGGCAAACTCTTCGGCACTCTTGGCAGAAGCGGTATCAGCGTGATAGCATGTGCGCAGGGTGCATCGGAGACCAACATCTCGTTTGTAGTAGACAGCAAATATCTGCGCAAGGCACTCAACGTAATACACGACTCGTTCTTCCTTTCGGAATACAAGGTGCTTAACCTCTTTGTATGCGGTGTGGGCACAGTGGGCGGACAGCTCCTGGAGCAAATTCACGACCAATATGAAGAACTGAAACGCACCAAGCGTCTGAAACTTAATGTGGTAGGCATAGCATCGTCGAAGAAGGCAATATTCAACCGCGACGGCATCGACCTCACTACATACCGCGAACTGCTTGAGCAGGCACCCTTATGCAACGACAATGCCTTGCGCGACGAGATTATCCGTATGAACATCTTCAACAGCGTGTTTGTCGACTGTACAGCAAGCAAGGACGTGGCGCAACTCTACCAGTCGTTCCTCGAACATAACATCTCGGTGATTGCTGCCAACAAGATTGCAGCCTCGTCATCGTACGACAACTACATCCAACTGAAGGAAACGGCTCTGGCACGTGGCGTTAAGTTCCGCTACGAAACCAACGTTGGAGCCGGACTGCCTATCATCGGAACCATCAACGACCTGCGCAACTCGGGCGACGTGATATTGAAGATTGAGGCGGTGCTCAGCGGTACGCTCAACTTCATTTTCAACGAGATTTCAGCCGACGTTCCATTGTCGGAGGCTGTACGCCGCGCCAAAGAACAGGGATATAGCGAACCCGACCCACGCATCGACCTCTCGGGCAAGGACGTAATCCGCAAACTCGTAATTCTCGCCCGTGAGGCAGGATACAAGGTAGAGAAAGCTGATGTTGAGAAGCATCTGTTCATACCCGACTCGTTCTTCGAGGGTACTATAGACGACTTCTGGAAGAATCTGCCACAGCTTGATGCCGACTTTGAAGAGCGTCGCAAGCGACTCGAAGCCGAAGGCAAGCGCTGGCGTTTCGTAGCAACATTCGACCACGGCAAGACCAACGTGGCACTCAAAGAGGTCGACATGCGCCACCCGTTCTACAACCTTGAGGGCAGCAACAACGTGGTATCGCTCACCACTGAGCGCTATCGCGAATACCCGATGCTCATACAGGGTTACGGAGCCGGAGCAAGCGTGACGGCTGCAGGCGTATTCGCCAACATCATGTCTATCGCTAACGTCTAAAAAGCATATCCCATGAAACACATTATAATCCTCGGCGACGGCATGGCAGACCATGCTGTCGACCGACTCGGAGGCAAAACCCTCCTTGAGTATGCCAACACACCTAACATGGACCATCTGGCTCGCATAGGACGAACCGGACGACTCAATACCGTACCCGACGGTTTTCTACCTGGCAGCGAGGTGGCTAATGCCACCATACTTGGCTATGACATGAACAAGGTATATGAAGGTCGCGGACCATTGGAAGCCGCTTCTATAGGCTACGACATGAGACCCGACGACTTCGCCTTGCGCTGCAACATCATCTGCATTGCCGACGGCAAGATAAAGAACCACCACGGCGGACACCTTACTACCGACGACAGCCAGCAACTCATCGACCTGTTGAACGAGAAGCTGGGCAACGACCGTGTGATGTTCATCAAGGGCATACAATACCGACACTTGCTTATAATAAGAGGTGGCAACAAGCACGTGACATGCGCCCCACCCCACGACCATCCCAACGAACCGTGGCGCAAGCTGCTCGTCACTCCCGAACCTGGATATGAAGACAATGGCTGCAAATTCAACGAGGATGCACCGTCCGGCAGAATGACGGCACAACAGACCGCCGACCTTCTGAACGACCTGATTCTGAAGTCGCAGCAAGTGCTTGCCAATGCTCCGCTCAACATAGCCCGACGTGCCGAAGGCAAAGACGAGGCTGACTGCATATGGCCTTGGGGCGGTGGCTATCGTCCGCAGATGAAGACGCTTCAGGAGATGTATCCGCAGATAAAGCGGGGCGACGTGATTTCGGCTGTCGACCTGATACGTGGCATCGGCCGCTACGCCGGACTGCACAACATCATCGTGCCGGGCGCTACCGGACTTGCTGACACCAATTACGAGGGGAAAGCCCAAGCCGCTATAGACGCCCTGCGCAATGACGACTTCGTATTCGTACACGTCGAGGCAAGCGACGAAGCCGGACACGACGGCGACCTGCAACTGAAGCTCCGCACCATCGCAAACCTCGACAGCCGTATGGTCGGCCCTATATTTGACGAGGTGTCCAAGTGGGACGAGCCTGTATGCATAGCCCTGATGCCCGACCATCCCACTCCTGTGGAGATACGCACGCACATGAAGGAGCCCGTGCCCTTCGCCGTATGGCATCCCGGCATCCAGCCCGACAACGTTGCTACATACAGCGAAGTGAGTTGCGTAAGCGGCAGCTACGGCATGCTTCACCTCACCGAATTCATGGACATGTTCATGAGCATAGACGTTCCTGCAATTTAACACCTAACAATCAACACTTAACATTTAAATTCTATGAAATATTACAGCACCAACCATACAGCCCCACTCGCATCACTGCACGAAGCAGTAGTAAAAGGACTTGCACCCGACCGCGGTCTATACATGCCCCAACGCATCAAGAAGTTGCCTAAGGAGTTTTTTGAGAACATCGACAGGCTCACGTTTCAGGAGATAGCATACAGAGTGGCAGACGCCTTCTTCGGCGAAGACATCAAGGCAGACGACCTCAAGCGCATCGTATACGACACCCTGGCGTTCGACTGCCCCATAAAGGAAGTCGAACAGAACATCTATTCGCTCGAACTCTTCCACGGACCTACTCTCGCCTTCAAGGACGTAGGCGCACGCTTCATGGCGCGTATGCTGCAATACTTCATACGCGAAGAGGGAACCCGCAACGTCAATGTGCTGGTTGCCACAAGTGGCGACACGGGTTCGGCTGTAGCCAACGGTTTCCTTGGCGTTGACGGCATACATGTATACGTGCTCTATCCTAAGGGCAAGGTCAGCAAGATTCAGGAGAGCCAGTTCACCACTCTCGGACAGAACATCACCGCCATCGAAGTGGACGGCGTGTTTGACGACTGCCAGGCTCTCGTCAAGCAGGCATTCATGGACGACGAGCTTAACAGACACATGAAGCTTACTTCAGCCAACTCCATCAACGTGGCACGCTTCCTTCCGCAGGCGTTCTACTATTTCTACGTCTACGCACAGCTGAAGCGCATCGGCAAGGAGCACGGATACGTAATATGCGTACCGAGCGGCAACTTCGGCAACATCACAGCAGCCATATTCGGCAGAGAAATGGGATTGCCCGTGAAGCGCTTCATCGCTGCCAACAATGCCAACGACATCGTTTACAGGTATCTGCTGACCGGCGAATACTGTCCGCGCCCAAGCATCCAGACCATTGCCAACGCCATGGACGTGGGCGACCCGAGCAACTTCGCCCGTATCAACGACCTCTTCAATGGCGACTGGCGGAAGATTTCGAGTCTGATGAGCGGTGCCACGTACAGCGACGGGCAGATACGCCAGACCATGCGCCGGTGCTACGACCAGAATCACTACATCCTCGACCCGCACGGCGCATGCGGCTATCAGGCCCTGAAAGACCTCCTGCTCGACGGCGAAGTGGGCGTGTTTGGCGAGACTGCCCATCCTGCCAAGTTCAAGGAAACCGTAGAGTCGGCTGTCAATGCCGAGGTTGCAATGCCCGAACGTCTTGCTGCCTTCATGAAGGGCGAGAAGCGGAGCATAGCAATGTCAAGGGAGTTCGGCGACTTCAAGAGGTTGCTGATGGGCGAATGATTGCGTATGCTCGTCGCCTGATTACAGCGCCGCACCGAACCGTGTTGTCGGTGCTGGTGCTGCAAAATAGTAGTTCTGATCGTTGCTGTTGTCGAGGAACATCACTTTCTTCATCCCGAAGAATGCAAGACCGTTGGGGAAGATGCGCTGGAAGTTGGTGATGCCATTCGACAGAGCCTGACTGCCCTGCTGAAAGTTGAAGTTCCACGAGCGGTCGAATGGAAGAGGAGCACCCTTCTGCACGTTGTCTATCTCGCAGTTGATGTTCATCACATCGCTCTGCTTGAAGTTTCTGAACAGCGGATTAAACTGTCCGGCTACGTTGCTCTTGATGTCGTTGTCGTTCCAGATAATCATGTCGGCATCCTTCGACATCTGCTTCACGCCAGTTTCGGTAGAAGCGAAATAGTAGTTGGGAGCTATAGTAGAGTGTTCGAGGTCGGCACCGTCCTTTTTAGGTTGCTTCAAGCCGAAACGGCAGTCGTATACAAGGTTGTTGACAAATGTCGGAGCAATAGCCTTCTCAAGCCAGATACTTCCACCCTTCTTGTTCTTGGCGCGACGCCAACCGCAGTTTACGATAGTGTTGTTGTAGGCAGCGAGCTGTGTAAGCGGAATAATCTCGCTGTTGCCGGCATTGGACAATTTGAAGGCATTGGTGCAAGCATTGTATATTATGTTGTTGGCAATGTCGAGTTTGCAACCCGCCTTAACGTTGATAGCCTCGCCACCGTCTGTGGCATTGCCACTGTCGGCAAATATGCAGTTGTATATCACGCCCTGACCGCCCGTGAAATAGGTCTGGTCGTTGTAGTTGTCGTGCAAGAAACAGTTTGCCATTACAAACTTGCCGTTGACGTTGCAGAAGTGGAAGGCAGGCACACCACCGTCGATGGTGCTCTTGAAGAGGTGGTTTTGGAATGACGCCGACGATTCTGTAGGTGTCGCTCCGGCATAAGCCAAATCAACGTGGTTGAGCACAACCTCCTGGCTGTTGTATCCGCAGATGATACCACCCCAGTCCTCGGCCTTCTTTGCGTCGGAGGCGAACGTCACTGGATGCTCGGCTGTTCCCATGCAATATAGATTGCCAAGCACCACAATCTCTATAGGTACCTGCACATCCGACTTGCAAGTTACTGTCACGCCAGGCTCAATATATAGCGATGTGCCTACGGGTATCTCCACGCTTTCCGTTAGCGTTGTGTCCTTGGTCCATACAAGTGAGCCAACGGGATATTCGGCAATCTTGGTCGTCAATACCTCGGTAGAACCTTGGTTCTGGTTGCCGCCATTGTTGTTATACTCATAAGGATTGATGTTGTCGTTCTCGCACGATGCTGAAACGAGGGCTGTTGCTGCAACGGCAAGCAAACAGGCGATTTTGTTTATTAATTTCATATTTCTTACATTTTCACTCTCACTCCAATAAGGAATGTTCTACCATATTTATATGTTCCTACAATAGTCTTGTCAGAGCGCTGTCCTTCATATTCAAGGTTGCTCTGGTTCACAGTCTTGAGATAACGCTCGCGCTTTGCGTCGAGCAGGTTATTTGCCTTGAGGAATACTGATACGCCGCAAGGGAACTTCTTCTCCATACTGAAGTCGAGTCCGAACATAGCCTTATCCCACTGGTCGGCATCCTTAAACGGCGACACAAGTGCAAGCTTGGTACCTGTGTAGGATGCAGCAAGCTGTGCGTTCCATCCGTAGTTGGTGTCCTTGTACAGCAGGGAGAGATTGGCTGTGTGTGGAGCCTGATTTACGAGCGGACGTGTCTGCGTTACGCCAGTTTTATACTCGGCGCTGCCTTCCTTATACTCACGCTTGGTGGTGGTAATCGTTGAGTGGGTATAGGTGTAGTTGGCCTTGATGCCGAAGTGGCGTATGTACTTCACCACGTCAATCTCAAAACCATAGTTCTTGGCGTTGCCAAGATTGTCGGGCATATAGTAAGCATCGGCTCCACTGCCCAACTTGCCGTCGGCAGCCACAAACACCTGCTCGATTGGGTCTTGCAGATACTTGTAGAACACGCCAGCCAACACCTGCTCGGTAGCAGATGGGAACCACTCCCAACGCAAGTCGACATTGTCGATGCGTGCACGCTTCAGGTTAGGATTACCCTTCTCCTGATATTCCTCGCCCATAATCTGGTAAGGCACAATCTCGTAGAAGCCCGGACGGTTGATTGAGCGGTAGTAAGAAAGGCGCACGTTCATCTTCTTTGTTGGAGTCCATTTTATGGATGCCGACGGCAAGCAGTCCCAATAGCTTTGCTCGCCCACCTGTCCCATGTTGCGGAACTTCTGAAGCATGGTGTATATCTGGTTGGTATGCTCGGCACGTACGCCAGCGTTCAGTTCGCCCCATCTACTCTTAAGAGTTGTCATGATGTAGGCAGCGCCTATGTGTTCCTTCGAGTCGTAGTTGAGCTGTGATGCCTGCGAGTATGGTGTCTTGCAAGTCCAGTCGATAGCTGCAAACTGGTCGAAGCCGTTGCCGTCGAGTTTCTGCGATATATCGCTAGGATTGAAGATGTACGAGTAATATCTGTTGCCACGCTCCTTGCGACGATACTGTGCACCGGCTTTCCACAGAGCATTTATGTCGTTGCCGAGCTGTGAGTTGTAAGCGAGGTTGATGTATCCAGCCCAATCCTTATCGGTGTTGTGCTGAAAACGTCGTTCCATATTCTTAGGCAGCGTCTTCAGTATGTTCTTGTTGCCGCTCCAAAGCGATCCGTCCACTCCATCTGCCGACTGAACGGTGTTGGTGAGGCTCAGATACACACGGTCGGGGTCTTCGGCCTTAGCTTGCGAGAAGATTCCAGCCCAGTCAGCAGTGAAGTCTTTCGTAAGATGATGGGTACCCTTAAGGTGTGTGGCAAAGATGCTCTGCGTCTGCGAGAGCGAACGAGTCTCATCGTCCTGGGTGTAACTGTCGCTTGAAATATACTCTGTATTGACAGAGTTGTTGTAGCGCACGCTCTTCGAGTTGGTGCACACATACATGTTGTACCACTCAAGTTTGTTGTTCTCCAACTGCAAATCTACCTTGGCGTGAACGCCTGCCGTAAGGTCGTGTATAGAATAATAGCGGTGCTGGAGCGATGAGATGTACATGGACTGTTCGCCCGATGCCATCTTCACGGAATTGTATGTGCGTTCTGTTCCACGGAATGTGTTCTGTATGCTGCCCGCAAGCATCACACCAATGCGGTCCTTCCAGAAGCGGTTGCCTATTGAAAGACCACCGATGAAGTTGGGTGCCGGCATAGAGTGGCGGCTTATCTGTGTAGGTCCGTTACTGAAGTCGGCAGTCGTAGCCCTATAGTTGGCACCATTGGCTTCGTATGGAGCTTTGTGAGTATAATCGCTACGATTGGACGACAGATAGTCGCGGCCGTCCTTCCAGAAGTAGTCGCTTGCGCCTACAGCTGCATTTGCCTGAATCTGGAAGTGTGACGGTGCGTCCTTCATCACCATATCCACAACGCCACCAGCCGCATCGCCCTCCATATCAGCAGTCAACGATTTGGACACAACGAGACGGTCCATAAGGTCTGACGGAAAGATGTTAAGCGGTATGTAGCGGTTCTTGTCATCAGGGCTTGGTATCTTCACACCATTTACAAGCGTATAGTTGTAGCGCTTGTCCATGCCACGCAGTATAGCGTACGAAGCCTCACCCGAAGCGTCACGCTCCATTGTAACGCCCGACACACGTTGCAGCACACTTGCCACATTCACGTCGGGCGAGAGCTGTATGCTCTGCTGGCTCATTACATTAAGCACGTTGCCGGCAGTCTTCTCCATGTCTATGGCACTGCGGTCGGAATGATATTCCTTATGTCCTTTGATCACCACCTCGCCAAGTTGGTGCAGGTCTTCATCGAGAGTAATGGTGACAACGCCCTTGTCCGAAACCTCCACCGGAATCTCACGTGTCTTATACGATATGTATCTCACAACGAGTGTGTAACGACCCTTGTCGGGCAACTCATGCAAGGTGAACGATCCGTCAAGACCCGTAGTAGTCTTGACGCTTGGCAACTCCTTCACCTCTACCACCGAACCAATGAGAGGCTCGCCCGTACGGTTGTCCTTGACAATGCCGTCGAGGGTATGGGCTGAGACAACAGTGGCTGAGGCAGCAATGAGAACAGCACTTAGTATAAACTGTTTCATATATGTTATTGAATTATGGAGTCGTTGAGACTTTTACTTCTTTAGCTTTTCGATAGTATGTATCACCTTTCCGTCCTTGTCGATCATCGACATTCTCAACTTATCCTTTGTAGCAGAGATGATAGAGAATCCGTCGGCCGACGAGCAGAACACGGTTCCAGTGGTCTGCTTTACGGGACGAGCCAACGAGGCAGATGAGTTGACAACGTAGTCGATGCTGTCGTTGGGCATACGTATGTGCTGGAAGTTGTGGATGTGTCCGCAAGCATATATAGCCACATTATTGTATTTATGAAGTATCGGCATCACGTTCTTCTGCATGTCGGTACGCTCATATTCAGCCTTTGTGGTGTAGGCATAGATAGGATGATGGCCCACTACGACAACCCAATCCTCCTTAGCCGACTTCAATGTGCGGTCAAGCCAGTCGAGCTGCGCCTGCGGGTCTTGCTTGCAAGCATCGGGATATTTAGTGCTGTTCTCACGATAGCGGTCTATCAGTGGAGTTGTGTCGAGGAAGACTATGCGAATGGTTGTGCCCTTGCTCTCAAACACCTTAGTATAATAGCGGGCTGGCATCACCCAGCGGCGGCTCACCTTGCCGTAGTCGAGCACAGCCTGTGTGTTGCCACGATACTCATGATTGCCAAGCACCGGAAACCAGTCGAGCATGAGTTCGGGATGCGAATAGACCAGCTCGTAGTTGGTAGTCCACAGAGGGTCGTTGACCGAAGCTACACCGTTGAAGTGGTGAATGTCGCCAACGGCAAGCACACACTCCATACCCGTTGTCTCAGCCATGTGTCCCATCAGCTCGGCTATGGGCTTCTGATCGTAGTAGCCGTTGCGTCCAAGGTCGTTTGCCATGTAGAGCGTAACGTTACCTTTAAGTCGTTTCCATTCCTTAGGGGTTTGTGCTTGCAACTGCAAGCAGCCAAGCAACATGAAGGTCGCTGCCAGAACGGTAGCTGTGCGCTTACCGAGAGTTTTGATAAAATTCATTCTGTAATACTTTTATAATATGTTATACCTGTTTTAATGTCTTACGCGGTGCAAAGGTAGGCAACGCTTGTTGCAATAAGATTACAGAATGTTTAAGAAGGTATGTTGTTTGTAGAATGTGTTAAACATATAAGAAAAAATATGATTTTATATAGTTATATCATTTCTTTTCTTTACATTTGTCATGTCTAAACGATGTAATTAATCATTTGTACAATATCTAATAATAAAAAACTACAATTATGGAGAACAAGGAATTTCAGTTTAAAGGTGCTACACTTGGTGGCTTCCCAATGCTTTTTGCAAACATTCTGTTGACGTTGTTAAGTATAGCATTGATAGTAATGGGCATACTTCATGAGCCAAATGAGGTGTTGATGGGGCTGCTTATAGGTATGGGTGCAGTAGTACTTGTGTCTACATTCTTTGTTTGGGGCGGCTTTGTTATGCTCGAGCCAGGCGAGGCACGTGTAATGATGTTCTTCGGAAAATATAAAGGCACGTTCACCAAGGTGGGCTACTCATGGGTCAATCCATTTATCAATACCAAGAAGTTGTCGCTTCGTGCGCGCAACCTCGATGCCGAACCTATAAAGGTGAACGACAAGACGGGCAACCCCGTTATGATAGGCTTGGTGCTTGTGTGGAAACTTAAGGACACCTATAAAGCAATGTTTGAAATCGACTCGCAGACTATGGCACAGAGCGGAGCGGCACAACAGAATGGAGTTCAGATTGGCACAAGCGTGTCTAATGTAATGATTGCCTTCGAGAATTTTGTCAAGACGCAGAGCGACGCCGCACTTCGTCAGGTGGCAGGTCTGTATGCTTACGACAATAATGAGTCGGGCAATAAGGAACTTACACTTCGCGATGGTGCCGACGAAATAAACAAGCAGCTTGAGGAAAAGCTCGACGAGCGTCTTAGCATGGCTGGCATAGAGGTGGTAGAGGCTCGCATCAACTATCTGGCTTATGCCCCAGAGATAGCTGCCGTTATGCTACGTCGCCAGCAGGCAGACGCTATCATCTCAGCTCGCGAGAAGATTGTAGAGGGTGCTGTATCTATGGTTAAGATGGCTCTCAACAAACTGAGTAGCGAGGATATTGTCGAACTCGACGACGACAAGAAGGCTGCCATGGTGAGCAACCTGCTCGTAGTGCTTTGTGGCGACGATTCGGCTCAGCCCGTTGTCAACACCGGAACTCTAAACAATTAAGCAAGAGCAGAAACGATATCAATAAAAGGGGCGAAGCCGCAATATCTACATTGCCTACAATTATAGGCATTGATATTGCAGCTTCGTCCCTTATCTGTTTATTTTCTGTCCATCACACGCCACACATAGGCTATATAACCGAACACGAATGGTACGAGCAGCGAGACGTAGAACATAGTGCGCAGCGTGAACTCGCTACTGCAACTGTTGGCTATTGTCAACGAGCATTGCAGATCGGCATTTGAAGGATAGTAGGCAGTATCGCCCCACCCTGCCACAAGCAACAGCGACAGTACTACCAACACCACTCCTATTCCTGCAGGCCATATACCACGTATATATGTAGAGCTGATAATGGTGCGCACTACACCATAAAGCAACAGCACAACGCCTGTCACGGTGAGCACAGCCAAGGGCCAAATGTCGAGATAGTTGTGCAGATACTTCAACGGTTGCATAAACACCAGTCCCGTAGCCGGGTCGACTGCATAGCCGTCCTTGAGCAATGTACGCACAAAGAACGCCAGAAACAACACGAGGAACGGCACCGTGCAACCAATGAGTCTTACAGAGCCACGCGAGCGAATGTCCTCATCGTCCACGTTATTCATTATATACAGTATGCCAAGCATACGTGCCAAGAACATCACGGCAAATCCGAATACAAGATTCCACGGGTCGAGCAAAGCATCGAGTCCTGCCGAGGCATTGGCCCAACGGCTTATGACGGGAGCGCCAATGTCGGTGAGCGATGCCTTCTCGACAATGAAGTTGGAACCGTCGAAGAATGTGGCTACTGCCCCACCCAACAGCAACGGGCCTACAATGCCGTTCAGTAGAAGAAACCAACGATAGGTGCGCGTGCCGAGCAGATTGCCCTTGCGATGCTGGAACTCATAGCTCACCGCCTGAAGCACAAACGAGAAGAGTATTATCATCCACAGCCAGTAGGCTCCGCCAAAGCTGGTGCTGTAGAACAATGGGAACGAGGCGAAGAAGGCTCCGCCGAAGGTTACGAGTGTGGTGAAGGTTATCTCCCACTTGCGACCGGTGGATTCTATCACCTTCAATTGTCCCTCCTCTGTGCGACCAAGACTGTACACAAGCGAGTTGGCACCCTGAACGAAGAGCAGAAACACGAGCAATGCGCCGAGCAGCGACACTACAAACCACCAGTATTGTTGAAGAAATGTATAGCTCATAAGAATGTTGAATGTTGAGTGTTGAATGTTGAATGTTAAATGCTGAGTATTGAATTTAATCAGCCGATTCGATTTGCGACTTATAGTTCTTTATCACACGGCACATAATCCTTATCTCGGCAATGAGCAGGAGTGTGAACAGAATGAGGAAGATGAAGAACGTAAGCGCTACACTGCCCGACTTAAGGTCGGATACGGCTGCAACAGTAGGCAACATGTCCTGAATAGCCCATGGCTGACGACCGAGTTCTGCCACTATCCATCCTGCCTCGCTCGCTATATATGCAAGCGGAAGCATAAGCAAGGCAGCCATCCACAACCAACGTCCACGCTTGGTGATGTTCTGACGCCATGCCACATGACCAATGACGAGGAAGAACAACAGCAGTAACATACCCACACCAACCATGACGCGGAATGCATAGAAATTGACGGGAATATAGGGCACGAGTTCGGCACGGTCCTTTATGTAGCCATATCCGAAGTAAGGCATGTCCTTCTGGAGCTGACGGGCAAGCTCGGGCAAGCGTTGGTCATTGGCATCTGCAGCCTTCAGCTTGCGGTATTCGGCAAGAGCCGTTATGGCATTGCGTCCACGCTGCATCTTCTCCTCAGCCGAAAGTTCGCGCTTTCCGTCGGGGCGTGTGTAGCCATTGAGTATATCGTTTATGCCAGGTACATAACCGTCGAGCGTACCTGTAGCAAGCAGCGACAGCCCACCAGGCATAGCTATGCGCAGCGGAGCCTCACCGCCCTTGGCATAATCGGGCTGTGAGAAAGGATTGATGGCTGCCACCATGGTCAGCCCTACACCATTGCCTCCATCGTACAGACCCTCCATAGCAGCAAGTTTCATGGGTTGCACCTCTGCCACCTTCACAGCCGACGAATGGCCCGTATGTATTGCCAACAGCGAGGCTACGATGCCGACGATGCTTGCTATCTTGATGCTCTGACGTGCCAGCTGCTGCTCACGACCTCGCAACAGATACCAGCAGCTGACTGCACACACAAACACTGCACCTACTATCCACGACGATATGACCGTATGGAAAAACTTGTCGATAGCCATGGGCGACAACGCCACTTCGGCAAAGCTCGTCATCTCATTGCGCACGGTGTCGGGATTGAACTCGCAACCTACAGGATACTGCATCCATGAATTGGCAACGAGTATCCACCAAGCCGAAATAGTGGCTCCTATGCCCGTGAGCCATGTTGAGGCAAGATGGAATCCGCGCGACACCTTCTGCCATCCGAAGAACATCACAGCCACAAACGTGCTCTCCATGAAGAATGCGACTATGCCTTCAACAGCAAGCGGAGCACCGAATATATCACCTACAAACCATGAATAGTTGCTCCAGTTGGTGCCAAACTCAAACTCCAGAGTGATGCCCGTAGCCACACCCATGGCAAAGTTTACACCGAACAGACGTTGCCAGAACTTGGAAGCCTCCAGCCAGAAAGGTTTGCCGGTGCGATAATAGATAGTCTCGATAATGCCCATTATTACGGCAAGTCCCAGCGTGAGCGGCACAAACAGCCAATGATAGATGGCTGTGAGCGCAAATTGCGCACGCGACCAGTCGATAAGCGTAGGGTCGATAGCAAGCAGATGATTCATAAGCTTAAACAGTTAATGGTTATTGGTATTATTAAATTGAACATTTCAATACGTACGGTTTGTGTCAACGCTCTATGAGTTCGCGTGCCACATATCCGGCACGGTCGCCGTCTGCCGCCTTCAGCTTGAGCACGTCAGGAAAGAAGAACAGCTTGAGCACAAGGAATATGACAACGAGCTTGATGAGTATGACCGTCCAAAGCACACGCCCTACGGTCATACTGCGAAATCCGTCTATATAGAAGCGGTACACCTTATATAATATATGGTACACCTTATATAATATGCTGGTATCTGTCATAACAATCAGAGTTAAAGGTTGAAATGTTTACAGATTAGTAATCAATTGCAAAGATATAAAATAATTCAATTGAACGTTCATCTATTCGACGAAAAAATGCACCTACAACAAACTTATGTCTTAAACATTTTGTCGTATCGCATGAAAATATTAACTTTGCACAAAGAAACAGAAAGACATACGGGTCGTGCCAGTTTGATCGGGATACTCATCAATAAAAAAATCGAAACCGAGAAGACTTCTTTTGCCAATGGCGGGCCATATAAAACCCTCAGTGGACTAAGCTGCAAAGCCGGTGGATTACAAAGGCGGAGAGCTCTCAAATCTTGTATACTCGGAGTTTCATCACATCACTGGGCGACCTGTTTTTAAAATAATACAGGAGGAGGGTGTGTCAAAATAGGACTTCTATTTTGACACACCCTGCTTTCGTTTTTAAGCCATCGTTTCGAAAATGTAGTCCTTTTGCAAGTCAAAAGGAGTCCTTTTACATATCAAAACGAATCCTTTTAGCGTGGAAAAGGAGTCCTTTTGCGAAGCTATAGCAATTGAAGGGTTTAATAGCACTACAAAAAATTTGGAGGGAAAGAAAATATTTAGTTACTTTGCTGAACAATCCGCCCCGTATACATAAATATTAACAAATTAAAATATTCTGACAAATGTTTTCCGGTATAGTAGAAGAAATGGCTACTGTCGTTGCCATCAAAAACGACAAGGAGAATGTGGACTTCACGCTGACATGCTCGTTCACTAACGAACTGAAAATCGACCAAAGCGTAGCTCATAACGGCGTTTGCCTGACCGTTGTGTCTATCGAAGGCGACAACTACACGGTGACGGCTATGAAGGAGACGCTCGACCGCTCCAATCTCGGACTGCTTAAGGTGGGCGACAAGGTGAACGTGGAGCGCTCGATGATAATGAACGGCCGACTGGACGGACACATCGTGCAGGGACATGTAGACGGCACAGCCAAGTGTATCGACATGCGCGATGCCGACGGTTCGACCTATTACACATTCGAGTATGAGTTTGACAAGGCTATGGCTGAGCGCGGATACTTCACCGTTGACAAAGGCTCGGTTACGGTAAACGGCGTCTCGCTGACCGTTTGCAATCCTACAGCCAACTCTTTCACCGTGGCTATCATCCCCTACACTCACGACAACACCAACTTCTGCAACATCAGCGTAGGCACTACGGTAAATATCGAATTCGATATTCTGGGCAAGTACATTGCACGATTGCAGCAGCTGAAATAGAGGGAGAGGCCCTACCCCCGACCCCTCCCCCGTAGGGAGGGGAGTTATGTGATTTTGAGGGGAAATTAGAGGATAATTGCCTGTTAGGTTATTTGTTAAATGTACAAGTGTTCAGTTCATATCACTCCCCTCCCTACGGGGGAGGGGCAGGGGGAGAGGCTTTTTCCTCCTTTCCTATTGAGGGGCAGGGGGAGAGGCTTTTATCCCCAATAAATGTTAATAATCCGCACTCCAAATAAACTATTAACCAACTTTTCACATCCTATAATCAGATTACTGAACTTTAGCAAGTTCATAGAATTCAGAAGTTAAAGAAGTTAGCACTCCCTACGGTCGCTAGAATTTATAGCTATTACTCTTTTTGCTGAATATTCAGCTATAAGACATACGGCTTTAAATTCTATAACTTCTTAATATAGAAATCAAGTTTCAGAAAACATTAACAAAACGACATTTATTATGAGAAAGATCGGGATGACTTGCCTGGCAGGAGTTTTCCTGCTGTCAATGTCTACAGAATGTGCGGCACGACAATGGTCGCTTAAGGATTGTATCGACTATGCCATTGCCAACAACATTCAGCTACAGAAAGCCAAACTCCAGCAATATTCCGCCCTTGAGGATGTGAAGCAGAGCCAGTCGGCACTGCTGCCGTCGCTCAGTCTGTCGACATCGCAGAACGTGTCGTACAATCCGTGGCCCGAGAAGGGGTCGGCTATGATTGCCGGCAACAAGGTGCAGTCGAAGGTAGACAAGGTATACTATAACGGTTCGTACTCGCTTATGGGCAACTGGACCGTATGGAACGGCAACAAGAACCAGAACACCGTCAAGCTAAACAAGCTTGCTGCCGAGCAGGCCAAGCTCGACTCTGCCGTGACTGCCAACAGCGTGCTGGAGCAGATAGCGCAACTGTATGTCCAGATTCTCTACTCTAACGAGGCGATAAACGTTAGCAAGGAGAGCCTGAAAACGAGTCAGACCAACGAGGAGCGTGGCAAGACTATGGTGAATGTAGGCAAGATGAGCAAGGCCGACCTCGCACAGCTAACAGCCCAGCGAGCACAAGACGAGTACAGCATAGTTGAGGCTGAGAGCAACCTGCGCAACTATAAGCGACAGCTCAAACAGTTGCTGCAGATTACCAACGACGAGGAGTTTGATATTGCCATTCCTTCTACTACCGACGAGATGGCTCTTGCCACGGTGCCGGCTCTCAACGACGTGTACACAGCATCGGTAGAGCAGCGTCCGGAGATAAAGAATGCCATGTTGGGCATTGAGAGCAGCGACCTCAGCGTGAAGATAGCCAAGGCTGGCAAGCTGCCTACTATCGGACTGAGTGCCGGACTCTCTACCAACACCTCGTCAATGAGCAACAACGCTTGGAGCTCGCAGCTCAAGAACAACTTCACCGTGGGTGGCGGCGTGACTGTTAGCATTCCGCTGTTTGACAACCGTCAGACCAAGACTGCCGTCAATAAGGCTATGATTCAGAAGCAGAACTATATGCTCGACTTGCAGGACAAGCAGACTACTCTATACTCTACGGTTGAGAACTACTGGTTGCAGGCTGTGACAAATCAGAACAAGTTCAGGGCAGCTCGCATTTCGACCGAGAGTGCCCAGGCAAGCTACGAACTGCTGTCGGAACAGTTTAAGCAGGGACTGAAGAACATCGTAGAACTGATGACTGGCAAGAACAACCTGCTGCAAGCACAGCAGAACGAACTGCAGAGCAAATATCTTGCTATTCTAAATCTTAATATGCTGGAGTTCTACAAGACTGGAGAGATAAAGTAAAAAGGGGAAAGCCCCTCCCCTAACCCCTCCCCGTAGGGAGGGGAATGGTATGTAATATTAATTAGAGACAAGAATAGAGATTTATGAAAAAATTAAGTAAAGTATGGCTGGTAGTGGCGGTTGTCATTATTGTAGCCATTGTCGCTTGGGCATTGTCGGGCAGCAAGAAGGAAGAACAGATTTCGTTTGAAACGGCTGCTGTGGCACCGGCTAACATCATGAACAGTATCACCGCTACGGGTACTATCGAGCCGGTGACTTCGGTTACGGTGGGTACTCAGGTGAGCGGTATTGTGAGCAAGCTCTATGTCGACTACAATTCCGTAGTGAAGAAGGGACAGGTGATTGCCGAACTCGACAAGACAAATCTTATGAGCCAACTAAATTCGGCAAAGACACAACTCGCTACGGCACAGAGCCAGCTCAACTATCAGACCACAAACTTCAACCGCTATAAGACTCTCTACCAAAAAGGACTTGTTGCTGCCGACGATTTCGACAGCGCCAAGCTCTCATACACTCAGGCTAAGGAGCAGGTGGCAGCGGCTAAGGAAGAGGTGCAGCGCGCCCAGACCAACCTCGGCTATGCTACCATCACATCGCCTATCGACGGTATTGTGCTGTCTAAGTCGGTTGAGGAAGGACAGACTGTAGCAGCCAGCTTCTCTACTCCTGAGCTGTTCACTATCGCCCAGAATCTTACCAACATGCAGGTTGTGGCAGATGTCGACGAGGCTGACATAGGCGACGTTAAGGAAGGTGAACGCGTTTCGTTCACCGTCGACGCTTATCCCGACGATACATTCGAGGGTACCGTGAAGCAGGTGCGCCAGGAAGCAACCACTACCAATAATGTAGTGACATACGAGGTGGTTATCTCGGCTCCCAATGCCGACCTCAAACTCAAACCAGGTCTGACCGCCAATGTCACCATATACACAGCCGAACGCAAAGGCGTACTCTCTGTTCAGTCAAAGGCTCTGCGCTTCACTCCACAGAAGGAGACTGTAGGCAAGATGAAGATTCTTGACCAGACTGGCAATGCCAAGAACAAGGTTTGGACCATAGAGGGCAACTCTATCGTAGCACATAAGGTGAACATCGGCATGACCGACGGCACTAACACTCAGATTCTTAATGGCATTTCTGCTGGCGTTAAGGTGGTTACAGGCCTTAATGTCACGGGCGGAGAGCAGGATGATGCCCAGCCTAATGCCAGCAGCGAAAGGAGTCCGTTTGCTCCCGGACCACGAGGTAAGAAGAAATAAATACATTTTTATATGGACGAAAAGAAAGTAGTAATACAACTCGACAACGTGAAGCGCGACTTCCTCGTGGGCGACGAGACGGTGCATGCGCTGCGCGGAGTGTCGTTCAAGATATACGAGGGCGAATTCGTCACAATCATGGGTAAGTCGGGCTCGGGCAAGTCGACACTGCTCAATCAGCTCGGATGCCTCGACACGCCAAGTTCGGGTGAATACTATCTCGACGGGGTGTCGGTCAGAAAGATGTCGAAGTCGCAACGTGCCGTGCTGCGCAACCGCAAAATTGGATTCATATTCCAAAACTACAACCTTCTGCCGAAGACTACAAGCGTGGAAAATGTCGAACTGCCACTAATGTACAACGCAGAAGTAGGTGCAAAAGAGCGCGAAGAGCGTGCCATCAAGGCATTGCAGGCTGTGGGACTGGGCGAACGTCTCTACCATAAGTCAAACCAGATGTCGGGTGGACAGATGCAGCGCGTTGCCATAGCCCGCGCCTTGGTAAACGATCCTGCGGTGATTCTGGCGGATGAGGCAACGGGCAATCTCGATACACGTACATCATTCGAGATTCTTGTACTCTTCCAAAAGCTACACGCCGCAGGCAGAACGATTATCTTCGTGACTCATAATCCCGACATTGCCAACTACTCCTCACGCAACATCATGCTGCGCGACGGACATGTGATAAGCGACGAGTACAACCACAAGATACAGTCGGCAGCCGAAGGGTTGGCTGCCTTGCCAGCCAACTCGGACGAATAACGGCTTCGTTCAATTTGATAATTGAGAGTTTAGAATTGAGAGTTATGATTACATTTGAAGGATATATAATAGACAAAAAGGAGTATAATATATAAGAGGTATATAATAAGTATGTGGTCATATTTATCTTTATATATGAGTGGCAATTTGTTTGACTTTTAATACACCCTCATATGTAAAGATAATTTTGAACTGTTACTTAATAATTAACAACTAATAATTAACAAAAAATGAATTATAGCAATCTTTTAAAGATAGCCCTCCGCGCAATCGCTGCCAACAAGTTGCGCTCCTTCCTCACCGCCCTTGGCATCATCATCGGTGTGGCTTCGGTCATCACGATGCTTGCCATAGGTCAGGGTTCGAAGAAGAGCATTCAGGCAAATATTGCCGAAATGGGCTCAAACATGATAATGATCAGCCCGGGTGCCGACCGCGGTCCGGGTGGTGTAAGGCAAGATGCTTCATCGATGGAAACACTAAAGCTCACCGACTACCAGTCGATTAAGGACGAGTGCAACTTCATCAAGGGCATAAGCCCTACCGTGAACAGTAGCGGACAATGGATTTACGGCAACAACAACACGCCGTCGAGCATCTATGGTGTCAATCAGGATTATCTGGAGATTAGACAGTTGTCGGTTGACGAAGGCGAGATGTTCACCGATGCCGACATCAAGTCGAGTGCCAAAGTGTGCATACTAGGACAAACGGTTGTAGACAATCTCTTCCCCGACGGCTCCGACCCTGTAGGTATGGTTGTTCGATTCAATTCTATTCCGTTTCGTGTTATCGGCGTATTGAAGAAGAAGGGTTACAACTCTATGGGTATGGACCAGGACGACTTGGTGCTGGCCCCATACACAACGGTAATGAAACGCATCAAGGCACAAACCTTTCTCGGCGGTATCACCTGCTCGGCCATAACCGAAGACCTTACAAGCAAGGCTATTGATGAAATAACAAAAGTGTTGCGTCGCAACCACAAACTGAAGGATGCCACAGACACACAAGCTGCCGATGACGACGATTTCAACATCCGTTCGCAAGAGGAACTTGCCAGCATGATGAACTCTACAACCGACATGATGACCATACTCTTGGGTTGTGTGGCTGGCATATCGCTCATCGTGGGTGGTATTGGTATTATGAACATCATGTATGTGAGTGTCACTGAGCGTACACGCGAGATTGGTCTGCGTATGTCGGTCGGCGCACGTGGCATCGACATCCTCAACCAATTCCTCATCGAGGCTATACTACTCAGTGTCACAGGCGGACTTATAGGTGTAGGAATAGGAGTTGGCGCGTCATACGCCGTTAAACTCATAGCTCATTGGCCTATCTACATACAGCCCTGGAGCATCATCATGAGCTTCGCCGTATGTACATTCACTGGCGTATTCTTCGGATGGTATCCTGCAAAGAAGGCTGCACAGCTCGACCCGATTGAAGCGATTAGATACGAATAGTTTAAAAGTGAAAGAGTAAAAAGGGAAAAAAGTAAAAGAGTAAAAGGGTAAAAAAGTAAAAAGGGTAAAAAAAAAGTATAAGGTTAAAGAATAAAAAAGTAAAAAGTATAGGGTAAGACTTTTTACTTTTTTACTCTTTTACTTTTTTTTACTTTTCTAAGATTTCTTCCGGCTTGCTCACCAACGTTGTTGCTCCATGTTCCAATAGGAATTTCTTGTCACGGAATCCCCACAGCACACTGATACAAGGCATACCAGAATTGCGTGCCGTGTCAATATCCACATCGCTGTCGCCTATATACACAGCACCTTCGGCAGTAACTCCAAGTTGGCGCATTGCTTCCAATACTGTATCCGGGGCAGGTTTCTTGCGAATGTCTTCACGTTCGCCAATCGCTACCGGCACGAGGTCGCCAAAGAAGTGGCGGCACAATTCCTGAGTAGCTGCATAGAACTTATTGCTTACTACTGCCACCTTTTTTCCTTGCTTACGCAACTCCTCAAGCATTTCCATCACACCATCGTATGGCTTGGTTGTATCAAGATTGTGCTGCATGTAATGCTGACGGAAATCGGCATAAGTCTTGTCAAACTTATCGTTATCAAGTCCGCCGGGAATGGCGCGTTCCATAAGTTTCTTCACGCCATTGCCTACAAATTGTCTTACCTCATCAACAGTACGCTCAGGCAAGCCGTTGGTGCGCAAGGCGTAGTTGCAACTCGCAGCCAAATCGCCAAGAGTAGACAGCAACGTACCGTCAAGATCAAAAATATAAGTATTGTACATATATATTAATGTATTTAATACAGCGAAATTACATATATTTTATCTAAAAACGTAAGGAAAATACAAATAATTTTAAGCCCGCAAAGTTAATAAGTCATTGTTTTGTCCTGACATTTTTTTGTTGTACCTTTGCGCCAACGATTAAATACCAAACACATCATGAAAAGAAAAAACAACACGAAGCGAAACGTCATTATATTGGCGTGCGTATGTATGGGCATCATATTAGGTGCTGCCTACATGTTCTTCTTCTCTGCCTTGCTTGTTGGCAATGACACTAAATACGTATACATTGACAACGACGACACTATCGACTCGGTTTACACAAAGATGTCTGAGTTCTCTAAAAAGGGTACACAGATGACAGGCTTCAAGATGCTTGTCAACAACAGCAAGTATGCAGATAACATTCGCACAGGACGTTATGCTCTTCGTCCCGGTGAAGGCTCGTTTGTTGTGTTCCGCCATCTGAAGAACGGATTGCAGACTCCGGTGAATCTTGTTGTACCGTCGGTACGCACTGTGGACCGCTTGGCTGCCGAGTTCTCAAAGAAACTTATGCTTGATAGCGCTACCATATATCACGCACTTGCTGATGAAGCGACATGTCAGAAATATGGATACGACACCACTACAATAGCAGCCATGTTCATACCTAACACTTACGATATTTACTGGAACGTAAGTACAGAGAAATTGCTCGACCGTATGCACAAGGAATGCAACAGGTTCTGGAATGCTGAGCGCAAAGAGAAAGCCAACGCTATGAAGTTGTCGCCTATCGAAGTAAGTACACTGGCAAGTATCATTGATGAAGAAACCGCCAATGATGGTGAGAAGCCAATGGTAGCCGGAATGTACTACAACCGACTGATGCTGCGCAACGCTGAGTATCCCAACGGAATGCCACTGCAGGCTGACCCAACGATTAAATTTGCATGGAAACGATTCGATATAAAGCGCATATACAACAATCTACTCTACATCAAGAGCCCTTACAACACCTACAAAAATCCCGGACTGCCTCCTGGACCAATCCGTATTCCGTCTATCGCAGGTATTGACGCTGTACTGAACCACGTACACCACGACTATATATACATGTGCGCCAAGGAAGACTTCAGCGGCACTCACAACTTTGCACGTACTTATCAGGAACACCTGCAAAACGCCAAACGTTACAGCCAAGCTCTGAATCAGAGAGGAATTAAATAAGAGGAAAAGAAAAATAACAAGTAAAGGAAAAAAATAAGGAAACATTATAAAACATCAAATGCCGGTTGCTTCACAGCGGCCGGCATTTTTATCAATAGGCATTAGTCTTTTTTTCTTAAGGTAAAAAGATTGTATTCAGGATAACTCCACAAAGGTAGGGCTTTCGAATTGAATGTGCAAATTAAAATATATGCTTTAAAGCATAATTTAAAGAAAATCATCAGTCAAATCTACACATCATTACTTACAGTCCTGTTCAAGGATGTTTCTTACCGACAATTTAGGGTTTTGCTTAGCCTGTCGGTCTACAATTGCTGTGTACTTGGTGTTGAAAACCTTGCGTCCCAACAATCTATTTACCGTCCACATTATTTTGCCCATGTGCATGTCGCGCTCCTGCTGCGTACTATTCTCGAAGTTGCGCATCGGGTAAAGGCTCAACAAGTAGAAACTCATACAGTCGGGCACTATCTGCTCGCGAGTCATCTGCTGACGCTGCTCTTTGGTATAGAAGCGACGGTATGGCTCAAAGTCCTTGCCTAAATATTTGTCAAGTGATATGCCAATGGTGTTGTCGCCTATCACAATGCTTTGATTGAGAGCACTTATCTGGGTATATATTGTGGGTATTTTTATCTCAGGACATATCTTCTGGAGTTTCTTAAACGCATCGCTCAATTGAGTATTGATGTCGCTCATATTGGCATACTGCATATCTGTCTCGGCTATGATAGTCTGAAGGATTGTATCCTGATAGAAATTCAGAAGCTTTGTGTTAATGCCAGCATCATTCACCTCGCCCAACTGCAGTATATCCTCAATAAGCATACGCGTCTGTTTGGGATAGTCGATGTTCATCTGCTGAAGAGCCGAGAAATCGCCCGTAGTGAGATAACGGCTTTCAAGACGATCATAACGCTGCACCTGTACAAGCGTCGGATGACCTTCTTCACCAAACTGTTTCAACTTAAACTCGCAAGCAGTTGAAACTATAATGATGGCTGTTACTATAATAATATAAATCTTTCTCACAATAGGCTTCTTGTTATTCTATAAAAGTGTTCATTAACACAATGCAAAAATACTAAAAAAGTTCTTTCTAAGCAACTTTTCAGCTAAAAAAGATTAAACAGCAGATACATTTCTGCCGTTTAACCATTAAAAAACACAAAATTTGTCGAATTTTAGCCTATTCTTTAATATTTCTATACGTGCAACATCCATGTACATAATACTGCCACAATATAGAATACGGTTTGCGCATAGCGTCTGTAGCCGATGTGCGCGAAGCCTGTATCTGCCTACGGTCGGCATCAAAATCCTTTCGCCACGCCTTAAAAGCCTTGCGACCATTGACCACCGCCTTGAACTCGCCAAGATTACGGTCGAGCAGCAACGACTTGAATGCTGCCACATAGTCGAGCACTCTTCTAATGCGCATAACATGTACCAGTTCGGCTTCAGGCAAGTTCTTGTAGAGCATCGTCAGATTGTTGCGGAAGTTGAGAAATGTCTTCATCGGATTACCCTTGGGCAAAGTTCCACCTCCAACATGATACACAACACTCTGCGGAACGCAATATATCTTTCTGCCGAGATTGCACAATCGCCAACAAAGGTCAATCTCTTCACAGTGCGCAAAGAACCGAGCGTCAAGTCCGCCAACACGCCAGTAGTCCTCACGGCGTATCATCAGCGCTGCACCAGTTGCCCACATCACCTCGCACGGGTCATCGTATTGCCCTTGATCCTTCTCTACGGTATCGAACACACGTCCACGGCAGAACGGATAGCCATAGCGGTCGATGTATCCACCGCTTGCACCTGCATATTCAAACATGTCGCGCGAATGCTCGGCACGAAGCTTTGGCTGGCATGCTGCAACCTCCGGATTAGCATCCATAAAATCAATGAGACGCTCCATCCAGCCTTCAGTCACCTCAACGTCACTGTTGAGGAGCATATAGTATTCATAGTCCACCTGCTCCAATGCACGATTGTAGCCACCGGCAAAGCCATAGTTCTTGTCAAGTATAATTGTACGAACAGTAGGAAACTCAGTCTTGAGAAAGGCAAGCGAGTCGTCCTTTGAATCATTGTCGGCTACGATTATATCGGCAACATCAGACGAGTGCTCTATTACCGAAGGAAGGAAGCGGCGCATCATTGCCGCTCCATTCCAGTTAAGTATTACGATTGCAACTTTCTTCATGATCACTTTTCACTCTTCACATTTTCACTTAAACGATTTCCGCCTTCAATGCCGACTTATCGTGATTGAAGTCGCCAAGACGAACACGAATTAGCTGGTTGTCATATTCCTCCTTAGCATCGCGTGGCGAAAGTTCTACACGCACATAGTTCTTGGTGAAGCCATGCATAGCACGTCCACGCGAAGCCTTTTCAAAGAGCACTTCCTGTTCCGTACCTTTATAGCGTGCATAAAAGTCTATACGCTTCTGCTCGCTCATTTCGAGCAATCGCTTGCTGCGCAACTTCTTGTCGGCATCGCTAACAATATAAGGAATACGCAATGCTGCTGTGCCAGGACGCTCGCTGTACGGGAACACATGGAGCTGTGTTACGTCAACACCATCAAGGAAATCGTAGCACTCTTCAAAACACTTCGGTGTCTCGCCACGACATCCCACCATCACGTCTACACCAATAAATGCGTCGGGCATACGCTCCTTTATCAGCGCTATCTTGCGCGCAAACAATGCTTTGTCATAACGGCGGTGCATCAGACGCAGAACCTCATCGCTACCACTCTGCAACGGAACATGGAAATGTGGCATAAAGGCACGACTCTGAGCACAGTAGTCGATAAGCTCATCAGTCAAAAGATCGGGCTCCATACTGCTGATGCGATAGCGCTCGATGCCTTCAACACGGTCAAGAGCCTTAACAAGATCAACAAAGCTCTCGCCTGTAGTCTTGCCGAAGTCACCGATATTCACACCTGTAAGCACTATCTCCTTGCCTCCTTCAGCAGCAGCCTGCTCAGCCTGTGCCACCAGCGAACTGATAGTCGGGTTGCGCGAATTGCCTCGGGCATATGGTATAGTACAATATGTACAATAGTAGTCGCAACCATCCTGTACCTTCAAGAAATAACGTGTACGGTTGCCACGCGAGCATGACGGAGCAAACGACTTGATGTTCTTGGTCTTAACCGAGTAATAACGGTGAAGCGAATCCTGTCCTGTCTGCTGCATATGTTCGGCATCCGACTCCTTAGCAGTCCAAGCATCGCTCAAAAACTGTATAAGGTCGGCTTTCTCATTGGAGCCAAGCACCAGGTCAACACCATCAATCTTACTCACTCTCTCCGACTCCAACTGAGCGTAACATCCTGTTACGGCCACAAAAGCTCCAGGATTGTTGCGCACCATACGATTTATGGCCTGTCGGCACTTGTGGTCGGCAACTTCTGTCACCGAGCATGTATTGATGAGACATAGGTCGGCCTTCTCGCCTTCCTTTACCGCAACCACACCCAATTCTTGCAACATCTGACCGAATGTAGACGTCTCGGAGAAGTTGAGTTTGCAGCCCAACGTATAGTAAGCTGCCTTCTTATTCTGAAAAACTGAAGTATTTATCATTTCACATTATATATAACATATAAAAGCCAACTGTGGCTTAACAGGTGCAAAGATAGTAAAAAGATTTTATGAATGATGTTTTGTACGCACACAAAACAACAAAATGACGTCAAAAGTGGTATCAGAGAGACCTGTCAAAAAGATTAACATTCGTTTACAGTCTGTATCTTGTTGATTTTCAATACATTCCAAATGGGTTACAAAATTCTCAAAAAAAAAACCTAAAAAGTTGAACGTTGTATCAAAAAAATATATACCTTTGCAATGTTTTAATAAACAAATGATTGTTTTACAGATTTAAAAAAGCAAAGAAAATGAAGAAATTGGTTTTAATGTTCGTAGCTATCGCAGCTATCTCTTTCGCATCATGTGGTAACAAGACTGCAGCTCCTGCTGCTAACGCTGACAGCGATACCGTTCAGGTAGCTGACACAACTGTTGACACAACTGCTGTTGCTGCTGATACAACTGTAGCTGAGTAATAGTTAGCTCGAACAGAAGAAATGAGAGATTAACCGCTGACCCTCAGGGTCGGCGGTTTTTTTATGTCCTTACCGCTACAACCATCTGAATCAGTATGAACACCAAGACAATTCTATCAATCATCGGCATAACATTAGCCAATATAACAAGTACCACAACATACGCTATCGGTACAAATAGTGAGAATAAGGGTGCTGACATTACATTAGTCACTGCAACAACAAAACAATGGCAAGCCGGAAGAATTGTCAGCATGGCAGAAATCAAGAAAAACGGACTTGAACATTATTTCTGCAAGAGAAATATAAACAACCCAATATTTGCACGCATATACGGAAAGTCGTACAAAACCAACTGCACACTGCCTCGCACCGAGCTGCGCTATCTGCAGCTGTTGCACTACACAGTTGACGGACGGATAATGACTGGCGAGATGATTTGCCATAAGGACATAGCCAACGATCTGATTGAGATATTCCGCAAATTGTATGACGCTCACTACCCTATTGAGCGTATGCAGCTTATTGACGACTTCGGCGCCGACGACGTGACATCAATGAACAACAACAACACATCGTGCTTCAACTACAGAGCTGTAGCCGGCTCAAAGAAACTGTCAAAGCACAGTATGGGCAAAGCAGTAGACATAAATCCACTTTACAACCCCTACGTAAAGCACCGCCCCAACGGAAAGACAATTGTCAACCCCGAGAAAGGACGCCAATATGCCAACCGAAGCAAACAATTCGAATACAAGATTGACCGCAACGACCTTGCCTACCGCCTGTTTACGCAGCACGGATTTACATGGGGAGGCAGCTGGCGTTCGCTGAAAGACTACCAGCACTTCGAGAAATGACAGCTGTCTATATATTCTTACCTAACCCCACCCTTAGCTATCTTGAATGTCTTTGCCCCGTACTTCACTATATACACGCCCACATATGCCTTGTTATTCACAAACGAGGCATAAGGCATACGTCCGAGCATGACTCCGCTAATGGAATAGACAGACACCATAGCCGACGGTTCAATAGCATCATGACTGTCATAAACACCGCTTATTCCATTAGTTGCGTCATTCAGTTCCACATTGCGCCAATCGCTCCAGGGCTTTTCCACTCCTCGCTTTACAGCCTGAACACGCCATCGATACACCACATTGGGCTGTAGCGAAGTGAATTCATATTCTGTGTCATACACATTATATATATATAGCACATCGCCCGCGGCACGCGTTGCCGCAAAGTCGCTCTCCGAGAAAGCGCCATCATATATACCAATTGAATATATATAGCATCGTGCAGTAGGCGCAACATAAAGGTTGAAAGGCTTGCAATACTGATTGTCAAATACTATCAGCTGCCGTTTTCCGTCAGCAACAATATTTGTTCTATCAATAACATTTCCTTCATAATCAATAAGCGACAACATGATATTCGGCTTATCATCCTTATAAGCGGCTGAAACAAAACTTATCGTGACCTTTCCATACTTACAGTTCTTGATATGTGGCGATATGAGGAAACTGTTTTGAGGAGTGGAAGTTCCAAGTTTAAGACATCCCACACCCTTAAACACATTATCGCCAGTCCACCCTTCATTACTCGTATGGGCATCAAGTCGTGACGACAAATCCTTAGTTCCGTCACTCTTATTTCCACTTCCCCAACCAGTGAAGTCTTCAGCCAAGAGCAATTTATCTTCGGGTGAAACCTTGCCAACCTTCTCTAATTGAACATTATAGTAATCGGCAAACTCCACTTCATTCCACGTAGCACGGAATGAATCAGAACCAGTCTGTTCAGAATGCAACTTTGTAGCCACCGAAGGAGCACCACCCATAAACAGGAACGAAATCAATCCATCTGAACTCTCCTTGATTTCAGTCACAGGCTTGCCAAGCAACTTTGTTCCCGAACTGTTATTATTGAACAAAGTAGCCGCAGGCGACGAGTTGTCAGTCAACTTAGTATTGCCCGACGTACCCGGATAGGTGTCGCCTTTAAGCGATTTGCGGCTTCTATCGTTGTCGGCTGCCACTATGCCGAAGCGCGGATGCGACACATCCGTATTCACCTCATTGTATTCCCAAATCGAACTATAATAGTCAACATGAATGACAAGCAAGCCATGCGAAGGCAACTGCTTGTCAAATCCGGTCTGTTGGCGATTCTCAAAAATGTAATATTCACGTGGCTTATTGTCGTTATACACCACATACGATTTAGGCGACTCGCTCAAAGCAGGCAAGTCGTACACATCAGTAGGCTTGTCCAGCACCTCTGGTTGCATCCATCCGCTCACCCAACGCTGGTATGTGTTATAGCCAACGGGACAATAGCCATTGCCAGCATACGAACCATAGTCCATGACATCCCACAAGTCCATGCCAAAACAATCGCCACCAGACGTGTCGTATATATCGGGCAAACCCAGACAATGGCTGAACTCATGGCAAGCCGTACCTATACCAGCCATATTATTACTGCCATAGTCGTTCAGTTCGGCAGTACATCCATAGGTATTTATCTTCACCTTATTGAGAGTGAGGCTATAGCCGGCAGCCTTCAGAGTCCACTCATGCGGCCAAATGGTATTAGGGAGCAATGCCGGACGTGAAGCTTCGCCATAACCAGCGTATATAACGAACACCTGATCGACCTCGCCGTCGCCATCCCAATCATAATCGGCAAAGTTGACCTTATCGGCTACAAGCCGACAAGCCTCGTACACCATACCACCAGGATCCTTATCATTGCCACTATCGTCATTGCCACCATAATCAGCCATATTCTTCGATACAGTCACCGGTCCGACAACGTCAAACGACAAGTCGAACTGTCCATAGCTCTGACTATAAAAATAGTCATGCACCGAACCAGAGTTGCCGAGCGTGTTATAGCCCGACTTATTGAAGAAGTCGTTCCATTCGGCATTGTCATGAGCCGACTGCATCTTCACATCTTGAAAATCAACAAGAATGACCAGACCCTTTCGCTTACCTATGATGCCAATGCCGTCGCCTCCCGTTGCACCTGCCATACGTGTAAGCGCAGGTTCAGCAGCAGCCATTACATTCTGTCGCTTGGCAAAGCGTTGCAGACGAGCCTTGTTGCGCTTTGCCGCAAGCTTGGAAGCAAAGCCGGCAATGCGCTCCACCTCAGTCTTATGCCCTGCAAGAAAAGCCTTCTCCTTCAGCGAACGTCGCTCTGCGTCATGCGCCACCTGTGCCGAAGCACGCAGCACACCGTCATCAGCCATGTACGCATAACAATAAGCCTTGTCTGCGTTCATGGCTATCGGCATACCGTCTTCGGTAGACATAAAGTGGAAGTTCTCGTCGCCACGCACCATGACAGTAACCATACTGCCATCGGGTTGGCGCACCTGTGTCTTACAGCGCTTTGCCGGTACAGCCAAAACGGCAACAGTACAGAGCAAGGCAACGAGAACAGCGACGTTTCTATTATGCTTCATGGAGATTAAAAGCTATATCAATCAGTAAATCAGAGCGCACACGTTTTTACAAGCCATCGAAATCATCAGGAGCCAACAAGTTGTCTGACGACACCTCGCCAGAAACCGGCGACCAGCTACGCACGTAAATCTTCGGATGCTCCTCGTCATTGAAATCCCATAGCAGGAACACATATCCGTCGTCCATATAGGTACCGCCGTTGTAGCGTTGGCTGTTCCAGCGCTGGCGCAAACGTACTCCATAGATATTCTCGCGCGACGAATGACGAATCAGTTCGATGTCGGAGAAGTCGACCTTGATATATCTGTTCACCCTGAACACATTGCGCAGATTGTTTATATACTGCGTCTTGGTCTGCTTGTTGAATATTATGTTCTTGCCAGGAATGCGAATGTCGGCATTAGATTGCGACGTAAGGTCTTTCCGCAACACGCGTCCGGTGATGATGAGAGCGTTGTCGCTGAAAATCTCATCGATAGCACTAAGATTCTTCTCGTCGTAATAGCTGCGGAAATCCTCAACAAACTTGAGTATCTCGCGACGCATACGCACATCCTTGACCGACATTCCGCCAGCCATCAGACTCATATAAGAGTTGTTGTCCATAGCCGTACGCACACCCGTAATCATGCCGTTGCGATTGAAGCTGATGGTCAGTTCCTTATGTATTTCGCCCTTATACGTATTGTCAAGCGGCTTCATCTCTACCGGAATCTGGCGTATCTCAAACTCCTGCACATCACGCAGACAGTTCTGCACATTGGTCTTCCACTCGCAACGGAAACGCAGATTGGCCCACAAACTGCTCAGTCCGCCACGTGCAGTCTCAGTAATTCTAATGCCCGAGAAGTCAAGACTGCGTCCAGCCGACTCAGCATTATTGATTTCAGAAAGCAGAGCCGACACATTGCGCTCCACATTTTGCTTCAGCTGTTCGTTGGAAATGCCACCGCTAAAGCGGAAAGTCACCTGTGCATGCAGCAACGCCACACACACAAGCGACATTAATACTATTGTAGATAATCGTTTCATTAATATTGGTTCGATATGTTCACTATTTACTATTCAGTCTGACACACACGGCTGCACACCCCTTGAAGCGCGACATATCAGCCACAGCGCCGGTGCGCAAGTCGGTACGCTTGCCGTCGGTCTTTGGCGAAAGCACACCCACAACGTCCTTGTCCTCATTGACAGCGAGTATGTAGCAGCCTTCGACATTGCCCATTGTGCGTGGCGAACCATAGTCGCTCACCTCGCCCATGTTGCGCGCATTGTCCAGAATCCAGCGTGCCGACATAAATGTTTCCACACCAACGAGTCTGCTAATAACTTCGGGCGTAGCACTCGGAGCAGCAGGTCGCACCTCTGTCTGCACCTTGGTAGGCTGCGACTCACTATGATTCTGCACCTTAGGAGCCGACGGCTGAGCAGCATTGCCACCACCATTGGTCTGCATCAGAGCCAGTCGCGACTTCTCCACATACACAAACACCATAACGTCGGCACCACGCTGAATGTCAATACTCTTGACATGACTTTCGAGTTGAAACGATGTTATAGTAGGCTGTTCCTCCTCCATCAAAGCCATATTGATGCTGCCGAGCAGCATACTGAAAGCAGACACAAACGCCTTGTCCTGGTCGTGATCGGTAGCCTCAGCCGTATAGTACTTGCCCGAGAGCTTTATCTCGTTCATACGATCGGCTCCCGACTGTGCCCTTAGCCCCACAATACCAGCCAGGCAGAGCACCAAAGTCATCAAAAATCGACACTTACACTTCATCTTCTCTTGACATTTGTGGTTGGCGAATACAGATAGCCACGACCAGTAAGCACCAGCTTGTCGGTAGCTATGTCTGCCGTTTTGCACTCAACATTCAACACATGGTCGTAGCCCGACTTTGCATCATACAGAAAGAGCGACACTACAAGACGGCCGTCCTTATTTGACTCAACACCATAATAAGGTTTGCAACCCTTGCTAACGGCGTAGCCTACAAGCTGGCGCACCGTAGTGGTCAGCTCCTCCACCTTTCGATTGGCGCATACGAAGCGTATATTCATAGGCACATCGGCCACACCATTCCAAGCAGGCAGCACAATCAGGTTGCCGATACTCTGTACGGGAAACTGCCGACTGAACACTGGTTGCAACGCATTCGAACCTGTATATATATAATAGGTGGAATTGGAGATGCGGCTGTCGGCATAAGTGCCACCCTTGCGCATATACAACCGCTTGCCATTGTCGGCAACTTCCTCCAGTCCCGCAGTATCTTTAGGCAGAACATCGGCAGCAACACGCTTGTCGACAAAGCTCTTCAGTCCGCTGAGGAATCGGCGTTCCATCTCGCCACGCGACGAAAGCGACAGCACATCGTACCTTATAGGCACCTTGACATCAGCCATCACCTTACCGCCACGGCTCCATTGCACCTCGTACATACGGTCGTTGACACTCCGCACCGAACAGTCGGCAGAGTCGCCAAGCTGCAACAGCACGTTCCAGTCGCCCTTGACAAACGTCACATCCTTATAAAGCAGACGATTGGAAGATATGCCGAACTTGCGGTCGAGACAAGCATACTCCAGGAAGTCGTATATGGGCAGAGGCTGATCGCGACGCATGGCAGGATTGAACAGCGGAATACCGATGAAGTCAATATCACCATTGTCAATCTTGCGCACCAATATGGTGCTGCCCTTCACCTTCATACGGGTGTCGCCTACGGCAAGCGAATCAGCCGACACATTCAGCCGTTGGGCAGCCGCACGAATATGGTCGGAGCTGTATCCGCCATCGGTAGCAGCACTCATTGGCACGGCTACGACGGCAAGAAAAGCCAGCGACAAAAACAATTTTCTCATTTTATCGATATATTACTGACGTACACAGATAAGTAACGGGGTCGGACGTCCACACCATAGCCTTCACCTTCTTTGCCATATCGGCATTGCGTTGCAGTCCGCCGAGTCCCTTCTTGTAAGCATCGGCAAGCACTACGGCAGCCTCACGTGTGAGATAGCCACCGCACATGGCACGCTGATAATAGTCGATGGCGGTAGTAAGATTTCGGTTTACAGCCTTGCCTTCATTATAAAGGTTGCCCAGATGACACAATGCAGGCACATATCCGCAGTCGGCCGACTGCTTGAACAGCTTCAGCGCACGCTCCTTATCGGCAGCCACATCAGTTCCCTTCTCACAGCACAGAGCCAGTCCGTACAATCCGGCAGCATCGCCTTCGGCAGCCGCCTCTTCCAGATACTTAATCTTCTTTTTTCCGTTTGCCTTCTTCCACGCAGCGTCGTTGTAGCAGGCAGCAATAGCCACAGCCACATGCTTGTTGCCGCGTTTCTCCAAAGCGGTGAAGCATTTCAGCGCAGCATCAACGTCCTTGTTGTTGCCGTTAAGCATATTGACACCGTTCATGTAGTGATACAGTGGCGTACCGTGCCATCCGTTCTGACCGTTGTCAGAAGTAGCGTCGAGCTTGCCCTGTACATTGTTCATCATACCCTTGCGTGCTGCCAGAGCTATCCATGTCAGTCCGACATTATAGTCGGCCTTGACCTCGGTGCCGTTGCAGTATATCACGCCGAGATTCCACATTGCAGCGGGATTGCCATTCAATGCTACTGCCTTGTACAACTTGACAGCCTCAGCCACATTGCGGTCTACGCCGTCACCTTTATAATATAGGTCGCCGAGCAGAAGCTGGGCATTTGGAATATTGGCGTTGGCTGCCTTCTTGAGCAGGGCGGCAGCCTTGGTCTTGTCTACAGCCGTGCCAAGTCCCTTGCACAGATACTCGCCACACTTGTAAGAGGCGAAGTCGCTCTTCGGCGAAGCCATAGTCCAACGCTTCATTGCCTCGGGATATTTCTCAGCCGACTCATACATGCGTGCCGCTCCAAGCGTAGCGTCGAGCGAACCGGCATCCGAAGCCTTCACATAGTAGGCTATCGACTTGGCTGCATCCTTCTTGATGCTACCCACACCATATGAATAGATGTCGGCAAGCAGACAAGCGTCGTATACATTTGGCTTCTTGATGAAAGCCTTCTCACGATTCTTAACAAGAGCCACATTGCCCATCTTGACCGACTGCTTGTACAGTTTCACCGACATGAGCGAGTCCTGCTTTATGCCATTGCCATACTGATAGCACAGCGCCATATTGGCTACAGCCTCCGAATGGTTCTGCTTGGCAGCCAGACTCCACCACTTAAGGGCGGCAGTATAGTCCTTCTTCACCTTGCGACCCGTGTAGTAGCACACGCCAAGCAGGTTCTGCGCATCGGCCTTGCCAGCCGAAGCAGCCGCCGCAAGCTTCTTTATATCGAGCGTGTCGGCAACAGCCGCAGCCACCTGAGTGGCTGGTTTGGTCGGCTTTGTCGGCTTAGTCTTCTGCGCCATCATGGCTGTCGAGCATGCCATGAGCAGCGCCAGTGTCATTAACTTTTTCATACTGTTTAGTTGGTTGTGATGAATGTTGAAGGTTTAGGTGGTCAGGATGTCCTGGTCGATATCGTTCATGTCGCCATCGTCGGGCGTATTGTCGGTATCGCCATGTGCCATATATCCACCCTCGCCAGAGTTCTCTGCCAGCAGACTCTCGCTGTCGCTGACGGTGAGAGTACCCGGTATCTCGCCTACGATATTGCCTGAAGCGTCGGCAACGAGGTTATACTGGTTGTTGCCGTCCACGTCAATCATATACAGCTGTTCGCCGTTCTCACCGGTAAACTGGGCTGCATTGAGCACCTGACCGTCTACGGTCTCAATCGTTCCGACATTTGTAATGGCAAGATTCTGGGCTTCGATGTCGCTTGGATCAACATATTCGCCCGTCAGAATATTGTTGGCTACGACGTCAGGGGCAACATCAGGTAGTCCGTCGATATCAATCTCGCCCGGAGCAATTGGGTCCGGCTCTATCGGATCGGGTTCTATTGGGTTAGGGTCGGGATTTGGTGTAGGTTCCGGATTGACGGGTGCTGGCTCTGGATTAACGGGTTCAGGCTCTACCGGAGTAGGCTCTATAGGCTCCTCATGTCCACCAGCCTGAGGTCCGTGCTGCTCGTTCTGCTGGGTTGTATTGTCCTCATTCTGAGTTTCGGCAGCAGGCTCTGCTGTCTTTTCGGGTTCCTTCTGTTCGTCTTCGGGCTTTACTTCGTCGGGCTTCACTACAGTAGGTTCAACAACAGGAGCGTCGTCATCAGCATCGCCATTGATTACTACGCCTGCAGCAAATGCGGTTCCGGCACCTGCAACGGCAGCACCTGCCATAGTAGCAGCAGTCTTCAAGCCTTCCTTCTTACCTTTCTTATTATCCTCGATAGGTTGTGTACTCATAATCGTTATGTTTTTTGATGGTTAATATTATGTTTACGATTGCAAAGTTAGTTTTATTTTTTGATGTCGCCAAACGTTTTCGGGTCGGATAAACGAAGTGGGCAGGTTTGCTGACGAAACCATAAGTTTAGCTGACGAACTGCCCTTTATCCACACTCTACCACTTCGACGTGACGTCTTTCCACCAGCGTCTGATTCTGTCGGCAATGGAATCGTTGTCGTCGAAGACGCTCTCTATAGCCGTCTCGCACGTAGAATTGACCGTAGTGTCGCCCTCCTCGTGCTCCACATCAGCCACCTCCACTATCCATGCCGTATTGTTGTCGTGGCTGTCGGCAGTCTGCTGCTGCAAGAGTTCGCCCTTCTGCTGCAGCGTAAGGTCGTCGGCAGTAAGCAGTCGGGCCAAGTATTCCTCGCTCACGGCACCGTTAACACCGTCGCTGCACAATAGGAACACATCGCCAGGACGCACGTCGGCAATCATATCGACAGTAGCCTGCGATATGCGACGTTGGCGGTCGGGCACAAACATGCAGCGTGTTATGATGTTGCGTTGCGGATGTTGCAGAGCATCCTCGGCAGTTATGTCGCCACGTGCCACCATTTCAGCCACAAGCGAGTGGTCGGACGTGCGGAAAATTGTTCCCTCGTGAGGTCGCAATTGCAGTATCGGACTGTCGCCTATATGAGCCACAAGCACTCCCCTACCGGTCATTACCATCATGGCAAGCGTGGTAGCCATGTGGTGGCTCACGCTGCGGTTGTTGTACAGACAGTCGTAGGCCCGGCACAATACTCGCTGCAGTTCGGCTACACCGAATGTGCCGCCATCGGCAAGAGTCTCTTCAACCATCCGCTCAACGGTCTCGGCTACAAGAGCACTCGCTACCTCGCCACGCTCCAGTCCGCCTACTCCATCACACACAACGAAGCACCGCGTAGCTGTATCGGCAGCCTGCGGAGCTATCGAATCCTGCTGGCCCTTACGCTGTCCAATCTGCGTGTAGCCGTATGGTTGATTTATACTTATCTTCATAAAAATAACAGTTAATTTCTAAATGTAGTCCTTTTGGCTTGCAAAAGGATTCGTTTTGGAGAGCAAAAGGAGTCCTTTTACGAGGCAAAAGGGGTACTTTTGGAGGGCAAAAGGAGTCCTTTTTGGAAAGCCTATGCAAAATCTTAATAACCAAGGAGTTTTAATGTTGCCTTACAATCATAATCGCCCTGTTCAGCGCCTTTCTTAAACCAATAAACAGCTTGATCAAAATCCGACACAACACCTTTACCGTTTATGTACATAGAACCTAATTCTCTCTGCGCATTTACATTTCCCGAATTCGCAGCTTTAAGGAACCAATTGAAGGCTTCCTTATAATTCTGTTCAACACCTTTACCTTCGTATAACATAGCACCTATATTGTATTGTGCTTCGGTATATCCTTGATTTGCAGCCTTAAGATACCATTTTGCAGCCTCTTTAAGATTTATGTCCACACCCCGACCTTTTTTATACATGACACCTATATTATATTGTGAAGGCACATGTCCTTGTTCTGCTGCCTGATGAAGCTTTTTAAAAGCACTACTATATAATCCAATATCGTAAAACTTCTCCCCTACCTTTACCAATTCTGCTACCTCTATTGCTGTCGGTTTTCTGCCAGCATCATTTGTATTGTCGGTGTTTTGCTATGCATTATTGCTTTGACTGTCGCTTTCTTCAACTTTACTGGTGCTTTGTTCAACTTTATTAGCGCTTTCTTCAATTTTATTAGCTGGCGTTACAGCAGTAATGCTATTCTGTGAAACATTATTTGACTGAGTATTTGGTGTTAAGTTGCCATTTCCCAACATCATCTGCAGCTCATCAACGAGGTTAAGCTCGTAGGTAGAGTTGCCTTCGAGGTGCTTGTATCCATAATCGGCAAAGTTGATAGTGAGGGGATAATGATACTGGAACGACAGTTCTAAAGACGGTGTTGCTGATGTTATGAATTTCAGCTTCACCGGTCCTTCGGTCACAATATCACCTATGTTGCCACTACTGCACTTCGTTATGTTGTCGAGCACCATCACCTTGAGCAATGCACACGGCTTACCGTTAAGGTCATGGCGCTGGTTCTTAACGTTACGGGCACTCAAGTCGTTGGGCCGAAGCTTCAAGGACTCAACGGCAAGGCGCTGGGCTGATGCTGCCAAAGACATAAAGAGAAACAGTATTATTAGCTTTAGCTTGTTCATGAAATTCATTATTGTTTATATATGTAAATCATCAAAGGTTTGTCATCTGTAATCTTGACTCTGCTGTTCTTATAACCTACATATTGCACTTCAATCTCATCGCCTATATTGGCATTTAAAGAGAAGAAGCCATTTATATCAGAAACACTTGCTGCATTAGCACCACGTCTGCTACTCTTGACTATTTTAACAACGCTTCCAACAACAGGTTCGTTGGTGTCTTTCTCAATTACGACACCTATTATATTACCATACTTTCTGTACTCATCCAACTTCGCTTTAGCTGCTTTATATCCCTTTTGCGCTGCTTTATAAAAGCAGTTTAACGCTTCTGCAATGTTTTGCGACTTCATACCGGTTCCATTTGCATACATTATGCCTAAGCAATAAAGAGCATCTGTGTCTCCTTGGTCAGAAGCCTTAGTATACCATTTTAAGGCTTCGGAATAATCCTGTTTAACGCCCTCGCCTTTGTAGTACATTCCAGCGACATTATATTGAGCTAATGCACCTCCCGAATTAGCAGCTTTTAGCAACCAATTGAAGGCTTCTGTATAATTTTGTGTAATACCATTACCTACATAAAGGTTCAATCCTAAGTTGGTTTGCGCTGGAGTATATCCTTGCTCTGCAGCCTTTAGATACCACTTGTTAGCTTCTGAACAATCTTTTTTCACGCCTTGCCCATTTTCATACATAACACCAATATTGTTTTGGGCAAATACATGTCCTTGATTTGCAGCCTTAAGATACCATTTCATAGCCTCTGCATAATTTTGTGTCACACCATAACCCATGTCATACATAGCACCGAGACTAAATTGAGCCTGACTGTCATTCTTCTCGGCTGCATACTGATAATATTTTAATGCCTTGGCATAATCCTTCGCTTTATATGCTT
>OCIU01000101.1_pt1 | contig 91679 bp, 89 predicted proteins | sample 1538471 | NCBI WGS metagenome assembly OCIU01 (sample SAMN04571693, study PRJEB22368) | human gut metagenome | biome: human gut; material: stool | host: Homo sapiens | place: Luxembourg | collected 2012-06-01 | reverse complement strand
AAACTAGTCCATTTGTACTTTCTGTTAATGTAAAATTTACTACTCCTGTTTTTATAATATGATTTTTATTTGTATTTATTGTATTTTCATATATTGCAAATGTTGTACCTATTACAATTGATGTTACTCCTAATAAAGTAAGTAACACTGCTATTTTTCTTTTCATATTTTCTTTCATAATATCAACACCTTATTAACTTTATAAATTAATTATATAAATTACCCCCCCCAGGTTGTCAATATTTTTTATAAATTTTAACAAGTTTTTTTATATTTGGTATAATTGCACAAAAAAACTAAGCCTAAGCTTAGTTATCTATTTTGTCTAAATCTTTCTTTTTCATCTAATATTTTCTTTCTTAATCTAATTGCATCAGGAGTAAGTTCTACATATTCATCATCTTCGATAAATTCTAATGCTTCTTCAAGAGTAAATTTCTTTGGTGGTACTAAAACTAAAGCATCATCACTACCACTTGCTCTTGTATTAGTTAAGTTTTTATTTTTACATGGGTTTACATTTAAATCATTATCCCTATTATGAATACCTACAATCATACCTTTATAAACTTCTGTTGCAGGATCTACAATTAAAGTTCCTCTATCACTTAAGTTATATAAACTAAATGCCATTGTTTTACCATCTTCCATAGATACTAAAACACCATTTTTTCTTCTTGTAATAGGACCAACATATGGTTCATAATCTTTAAAACTTCTAACCATTATTCCTTCACCTTTAGTATTTGTTATAAAGCTTGATCTATAACCAATAAGACCTCTTGTAGGACAATTAAATACTAAATGTGTATAATTTTCATCATTTGTTATTGAAACAATATTACCTTTTCTTTCATTTAAATCTTGAATAATTGTACCAGCATAATCATTAGGACAATCAATTAAAACTTCTTCAAATGGTTCGCATTTTACACCATCAATTTCCTTAAATAAAACAACAGGTTTTGATACAGAAAGTTCATATCCTTCTCTTCTCATTTCTTCAAGTAAAACTGATAAATGAAGTTCTCCACGACCAGATACTTTATATCCATCTGCGCCATTTAGACTTTCTACTTTTAATCCAACATTAGTTTCTAATTCTCTATCTAATCTTTCTTTTATATGTCTATTAGTTAAAAATTTACCTGAACGACCTGCAAAAGGACTTGAATTTACTAAGAAATTCATTGACATAGTTGGTTCTTCAATAATAATCGGAGGAAGTGGATTTATATGATTAATATCACATATTGTATCTCCAATTGATATATCACTAATTGTTTGAACAATAGCAATTTCACCATATCTTGCTTCTTTTACTTCTTTTCTTATAATACCTTCATTAACAAAGATTTTACCAACACGAGAATTTACAACTTCACCATTATTTTTACTAATAGCAACCATTTGACCTGATTTTAAAACACCTTTAGATATTCTACCTATTCCAAGTCTTCCTAAATAATCATCATAAGCTAAACTTGATATTTGCATTTGTACTGGATCTTGTTCATTGCCTTCATAACAACTTGTATGTTTAATAATTGTATCAAGTATTGGTGTAATATCCTTATTATCATCTTCTACTTCATACTTTGCTATACCATCTCTAGCAGAGCCATAACAAATTGGGAAATCAAGTTGTTTTTCATTCGCACCAAGTTCACAGAACAAATCAAATGTCATATTAACAACATCATCAATTCTTGCATCTTTTTTATCTATTTTATTAATAAATAAAATTGGATTTAAATTTTGTTTTAATGCTTTATCAAGAACAAACCTTGTTTGAGGCATAGGTCCTTCTTTAGAATCTACGATTAAAACTACTGTATCTACTGTTTTTATAATTCTTTCTACTTCACTAGAAAAATCAGCATGTCCTGGAGTATCTACAATATTAATTTTATAATCTTTATAACGAACTGAACAATTTTTAGAATAAATTGTAATTCCTCTTTCTTTTTCAAGATCATTACTATCCATTATTTGATGAACATCCATTTCACTTGTTTTTAATGCTCCACATTGACTTAATAAAGCATCTACTAATGTACTTTTTCCAGCATCAACATGCGCTACTATTGCAACATTTATTATTTTTTCCATCTTTACCACACCTTTTTAAATAACTACTAGATTATACAACAAAAATACTCCTTTATCAAGAGTATTTTTTTAAAAAATTTAATTTATTTATTATTTCTTATTCTTTTAAATTCCTCACTTGAACTAGAATTTTCTAAGATAGTTCTTAAATCATATAAAAGTCTTAATTTTAAACTATCTTCTTCTATTTTAGAAATTTCATCATCTATATAAATATTATCTTCTCCAAAAATAATACTTTCAACTGTACCATATTCAAGTAAAAAGCTTATTCTTGACATCATATTTAAATTATACTTATTAACAATAGATCTTTCTATATCATCAAATGTTAATCTTCTAACACTTGGATTATTTAAATATTCAAATCTTCTTGCATTGTATAAAGCCTTTATAAAACTAGTTGGTTCTATTTTTATATTAAAATAATTTAATATATCGTTATATATATCATTAGCATTTTCTATTTCACAAGTATCCATTAAATTTAATACTTCATTTGCTTTATCAAAAAGTCCAATTGTTTTATAAAAGTTACTTGCTTTTTTATAGAAAATATTAAAAGAAGTTCCTTTAAGTATTTCATAAACCATATTTTTATTAAAAAGATCTTGATATGCTTTTTTTATACTTTCTAACATATCATCATTTTTAGGAATAAGCTTATATTCTTTCTTTTTTTCACTTGCTTTAAAACTTTCCATACACCATACATAATTATTTATAAACTTTTCATCCTCAATACTTTTTTTACTATCCCATGTTGGGTCACATTCAAATACTCCATGAATATTATATTTTAAGTCACTTAAATAAACACCAACTGTAGCATGACCATCGTTTTTTTCTTCATTATAATAGTTTTTTACATATGTGTTTATACCTAAAAGATTAGCTAAGTTAGACATTATATTAGCATAACCAACACATACAATTTCATCTTCTTTTAATACTTTAGTTAAATCTCTTGAATAAGCTTCAGATAAAGAAGATTTTTTATATATTCTTTCTTTTACTAAATCATAAATATATATTATTTTTTCTAAAGGTGATAAATTATATGTTTCTATTTCTTCTTTAATTTTATATAGTTTATCCATTGTTTCAAAATATTCATCTACTAAAACATCTTCATATAAATTATATTTACTTCTTACATAAAATTTATTACCAAATTCTTCTTTTAATTTTTGTAAAGTTGAATATGATACATTTTCACTATCAATTATTATTTTCTTATTACTACTAAATAACATACTAATTTGATTAAAATTACTTTCTTTGCAAGAATTTATTACTATTTCATCAAATTCATCAAATGATTTTTTTATTATTTTTAAAATATTTTCATCTTTTTTTACAATTAATGCCTTTAATTTTTTATCAACTTCAAAGAAATTATTAGCTTTACCATTTAAGTATATTTCTAATATCATACAAAACCCCACCCCTTTTTTGTTCGTTATTATAACACAAATATACTTATTTGTCAAAAAAACTTCCAAAATGGAAGTTTATTTACAAGTATATGGTGATTCATTATAGTTTTGTTTAATTGTATCTAAAGAAACCGTAGATAAATATTCTTTACTTGTTTTGGAATCTAAATCTACTTGTGATATTACAGTAATAACTTTATCATTTAAACTAACATTACAACTTTTATAAGTATCTTTATCTATAGTTTTACAAGTTTTTTCAAAATATGTTTTTAAAGCATTCATATCATAATCTACAAGATAGTTATATGTTGTTATATCATAATATGCTAGTAATGTATCCCCTTTAGTATCAAAATCATAAGATCTAGTAAATTCTACTTCAACAGCAGTTTTTCCATTATCTATTTCATTTAAGTTTTCTATTTTAGTTATGTAATAAACTTGATTAGTTGTAAAACTTTCTTTTCTTGAACATTCATATTTGTTGGTGTATGTTTTATCTTTTTCTTTGTTAGTGTCACATCCTGTTATTAAAAATAAACTTATAATAGTTACAAATAAAATTAATATTTTTTTCATATATATTCTCCTTTATATAAGTATATCATATTGCTTTTTTAAATACGCCTAAAATTAATAAAAAAAGTATCAATGTTAAAAATCGATACTTAAATAATCTATTTGGAGGGGCTAACCAGATTTGAACTGGTGATGAGGGTGTTGCAGACCCGTGCCTTACCGCTTGGCTATAGCCCCAAATAAGAACAAATTAATTATAACATTACTTTTTCTTTATAGCAAGTAGTTTTATATTAAATTTTATGTCATGTTAATGTAAAATATTTGTAAAAAAAATTATATACTATATCTAAAATTGGTTATTTTTGATATAATTACTTATATATGATAATAAGGAGGTAATTATGTTAAAGAAAAGATTTTTATATTTATTTATATTAATTAATATATTAATTATGCAAAATGTATTTGCTTCCACTATCATTGGTACAGTAATTGATAAAGATGGTGTTAATATAAGAAGTGGCGCGGGTACAAATTACAATAAAACCGGTTTTTTAGCATATGGTAAAAGTGTTACTTTAGTTAGTGATATCAAAGAACAAAAAGAATGTGCTTATTGGTATCAAGTATATTTTAATAATAACACAAATAATTATATGTGTGGTGAATTACTTAATGTTACTAAATATGATTTATATTATACAAATACAAAATATGGGACAAGAATAAATGAAGACTATGCTACAGTTAGATCTACTCCTGGGGGAACATCAATTGACAGAATTTATTTAGGAACTGAAGTAAATGTAATTCAAAAAAGTGGTAATTGGTCTAAGATAAGTTATTATAATGGAAGAACAGGTTATGTTTATTCAAAACTAATTAGTAAATATGAAGATATTACGACAACTGATGAAGAATACGCTAAAGTATTAAAAGAAAAAGGTTTTCCTGATAGTTATATTCCTTTTTTAACTTATTTACATAAAAAATATCCAAACTTTATTTTTGAAGCTGATTTAGTTAATAAAAGTTTTACAACAGTTGTAAATGGTGAAGCTAACAAAAATGCTCTTCAAACAAATGAAAGTGCCTATAGAGCATCAAATACAATAAGAGAAAATCCTAATTGGTATACAGCAAGTAATCCAGTTAATGCATTTTTTCTTGATCCAAGAAATTATTTAACAGAAAAAAATATCTTTGTTTTTGAAAAGTTAAATTATGATAAAGATTATAAAAATTATAATGTTATTTTAAAAAACATGTTTGGAAGTAGTTACTTAGCAAATGATGAATATATTAATTATTATTTAAAAGCAGGAACTTATGGAGCTAGTCCAATTCACTTAGCCGCTAGGACTATTCAAGAAGGTGGAAGTAACAGTAGTTATGCTGCGATAACAGGAACAGCCACTTCAACTGGTGGTCTAAAATATAGATCAAATAACTTAGATGGTTTTTACAACTTTTATAATATTGGTGCTTATCAAGATAATTATACAAGTAGTGCTGTAACACGTGGTATTGCTGTTGCAGCAGGACTTGTTGATAGTTATGAGGGAACACCATGGGATACAAGAGAAAAAGCTATTGTTTATGGTGGTAAATTTATTGCTACAGCATATATAAATAATAATCAAAATACATTATATTATCAAAAATTCAATACAAGTGATAAAGCCCACTTCCCTTCTTATACACATCAATACATGGCTAATATAATTGCTCCAGCTAGCGAAGCATTAAATTCTTATAATACATATATTGATAAACTAAAACTAACAAATGAAGAGTTTACCTTTATAATACCTGTATATAAAGATATGCCTAAAGAATTTACAACTCACCCTATCATTGGTGATAATGATAATAATTTAACATCAATCTCTATAAATGGTGAAAAAATCCAAAACTTTGATAGTGATGTTGTTGAATACGAAGTTTATATTAATTCAAATTTAGATAAAGTTACTGTTACTGCAACAGCAAAATCTTCTAAAGCTACAATAAGTGGAACTGGTGAAGTAACACTTGCTAAAGAAGAAAAAGAAAAAGTAATTGAAATTATAGTTACAAGTGAAACAGGAAGTAAAAAAACATATAAAGTTAAACTAATAAGAAAAGATAATGAAACAAGCGATGATTTACCTATTGAAGATATCTTAAAAGATGTTGATGTTAAAATTAATGATTTATATTTAAGTGGAATTGGGGAAAACCAAAATGTTTCATATCTTATTAATCTTATAAAACAAGCTAATACTGATGTTAGTATAACTATTACAAATAAAGATAATTCACCTAACAATAGTATTTTAAAAACTAGTGATAAAATAACTATTAAAAATAATTCATATGAAAAGACATACACAATTGTTATCAAAGGTGATACGAATGGTGATGGTAAAGTAACTGCAGTTGACTTACTTAGAATTCAAAAACATATATTAAAATATACTACATTAAAAGACGAATATTATGAAGCATGTGATACAAACTATGATAACAGTGTTAGTCCTGTTGATATGCTTAGAATTCAAAAACATATATTAAAATATATTACATTAAAATAAAGGAGGAAAATTATGAAGAAAAAAATTATATATTTATTTTTAGGGTTATTTATAATACCCATTTTAAATGTTAAAGCAGCAAGTGGCTATTATGACATATATACATCAAATAAAAAACCTAGCCCGGGTAGTACATTTACAGTAACAGTTAAATGTGTAAGTAAAACAAGTGAAAAAATAGGTTTATGTGAGTATACACTTGATTATGATTCATCAAAGATAAAATTAATAAGTGAACACGATACTGCATCTTGCCATGATGGATATTGTGCTTATAATGCTTTTAGTACACTAAGTGCTAAAACATTTACATTTAAAGCTATCGCAACAGGATACTCAAGAATATCTGTAAAATCTTATTCAATATTATCAATAGATACAGAAAAGCCTATTACAACTACTGTTGATCCTACTGCTGTTACAATTAAAAATCCTGAACCTACAAAACCTGTTACTTATTCAACAAACAATAATTTAAAAAGTCTAACTATTACAGGTTATAATTTAGAGCAAACATTTAATAAAGATACTTTGACTTACACTGTTAAAGTCCCCTCTTCAGTTGAAGAAATTACTATTAATGCTACAAAAGAAGACTCAACTGCTAATATTGTTGGAACTGGCAAATTTAAAGTTAGCGAGGGAGAAAATAAATTTGATATAGTTGTTACAAGTCAAAAAGGAACTAAAAAAACTTATACAATTAAAGTAACTGTTTTAGATGAAAAACCTATTGACGTTAAAATAAATAATAATACTTATACTATCATAAAAAGAAAATCAAGTTTAAAAATCCCAGAATCAGGATTATTTACTGATAAAGAAATAACTATAAATGATACTAAAATACCTGCATTATATAATGAAACTACTAATTATACTTTAATTGGTTTAAAAGATAATGATGGTAATAGTAATTTATATATTTACAATGAAGAAGATAATACTTATACTTTATATCAAGAAATGATATTTAACATGGTTAAAGTAAATATTATTGATAAAAAAGTTGATAATTTAGAAAGTGAAAAAATAAATATAAATGATAATGAAATAAATGCATATAAATTAACAAATAACTATTATTTATTCTATGCTACTAATATTGAAACTTCTGCTACTAATCTTTATATGTATGAAGTACATGAAGGAACAATTCAAATATTTAATAAAGATCTTGTAACTACATTTGAAAAAAAACTGGAAGAAACTAAATATTTAGTTTACATTATGTCAGGATTATCTGTTTTATTTGGAATATTAATAATAGTTGTTGCAGCTTCCAAAAATAAAAAACATAAGAAAAAAGATAAAGAAAAAACTATTTTAAATGAAGATAAAAAAAGTAAAAAAGATAACAACCTTGAATGGACAAAAGAAGTAAAAAAAGTAAATAAAAAATTAGTCTTAGAAAAAGAAGATAAAACTAAAAGTATTAAAGAAGTAGAAAAAGATTTAAAAAAAGAAATCGATAAAGCAAAAAAAGAACTAGATAAGGAATAAACCTATCTAGTTTTTATATCTTTATTTATTTTCTTTTTGATTTGTTTTATCTTTTTCTTCATCAAAATTTAATTCTTCTTCTTTTTCATTTCTATTCATAAAATAAACTATTAATGTTCCTAAAAGTACAATTAATGCTATTTTAAGAATGCTTGGTAATAAATTTTCTTCATTTTCCTTATTATCTTCTATATTCTTATTATCATCTTGTCTATTATCATTTGCTGGAGTTTTAGAAGGATTATTACTCGAATTATTACTATCATCATTTATACTATTATCTACATAAATAACTTTTGCTTCTTCTTCTTTTGGTAATTCAACATTAACTACTTTTTTAGGTATTACATTTGATATTTCTTTTATATTAATCTTTTCTTTATTACTTAAATAAGAAATAACATCAACCATACTAAATATACTATCTTCTTTCATATCTTTAGTATCTTCATAACAAAGAGTAATTAATTTTTCATCATTTATAAAATCTTCTAATCCTATTATTCTAGTAGGATTAGTAATATCATTAACTTTTAATTTATCATTTAAATATGTAATACTATCAAAATCTAAATTATTAGATATATTTATATCAAATAATATACCAGTTACTACATTATCTGTTTTTAAAGTAATTGTATAATATATTTTATTATCTTCTTTTGTTGTTGTAATAACATAATTTGCAGTAGTAGTAACATCAACTTCCGAACCATTAACTTTATTATTTGCTATCATTAAATCTTCAAAATCAACTTCTAAATCACCATTAAAATCTAATTTAAATAAATCAACTTCATCTAATTCATCATTTTTTAATAATTTATCTCTAAATAAATTTATATCACTATTATCAAGAATAAAATCATTATTTAAATCCCCTCTTATAATAATTTCATAAGTACGGATTAACACATTATTTTTATCATATATTGATATTTCAAATTTACCATCATCATCTATTTCATATAAATTTCTATATATTATATTTTGCTCTAAAACTTCTTTTGTTATTTCAATTAATGTATCTATAATAAAATATTTTCCTTTTATTTCAAATGTTATATCTTCATTTTCAATATCCATATCATAAAAACTTAATTTAATTGTATATATTCTTTCTTTTATTTCTTTATTAATATAAGTTAAAGGTAATAATTCATATAATTTATCAATATTATCTTCTTCAGTTAAATCATTATTATCTATCATTTCTTCAAGATATTTAATAGCTAATTCTTTATTTAATTCATTTCTTTTTTCATTTATATTAGAAAGCAATGTATTAATTGTAGCTGTATCACTAGGTCTTCTTTCTAAATATGCTTCAATTTTAGCATTAAGTAAAACTAAATTATTTTCATTATCTACAACATCTTTTAAAACTGAAATATTATTTAAATTATAATAATTAGTTTTATCTATAGTTGTATCAACTAAATTATACTTATTATTTAAATCATTTAATAATACATCTAATCCTAATGCTATATAATCTTTATTATTTGATTTAAATGTGTTATAAATGCGATTAGCATCATTTTTAATATCATCTATTTTACTATCTAATTGTTTATAATTATCAATAGTAAATACAATACTTTCTAAATAACTTATTTTTTCTTTAAGTAATGTTATTACATCTTCATTATCTACTTCCATATTAGGATTATTACCTAATAGTAATTCATTATCTTTATATGTTTTACTATCATTTATTAAATTATTAATATACAATATTGTATCTTCTTTTTTTGTTTTTAAATTATTATACACTGTTTCATATTCTGTTATTTTATCATTATAAAAACTATTATATGCTACGATATTATCATTTAATGTTTTAAAATAATTATTAATTAAAACATTAGATATTTCATCTTTAGTTAATAATGTATACTCTACTTCATCTTTAGTATATTTAATATCTTCTAAAATATTAACATCAAGTAAAATATCACTTGAAAAATTAAGATTATATTCTTCTAATTTTTCATTAAAATAAGTTTCAATAAGACTTTTTAAAGATACTTTATTATCTAATAATAATTCATTCTCATTTAAAGTATTATTATCATTTTCAACATTTTTTTCTATTAAGTCAATAGCAAATTTAAATGTTTCATCATCTATATATTTTGTTTCATTTTTACTTACTTCTAATTTTGTTTTTAAATTATTATATGTAGTTTTAGTATTAGTTATATAATTATAAACATCACCACTTGTTAAAGCATTAACACATAAAGGAGATAGAAAACTACTTATCATTGAAATAAGCATCAAAATAGTTATAATTTTTTTTGTTTTTTTCATACACAAATCCTCTTTTCTATTGTTTATACATTAATTATATAAATAAAGTATAAATATAGCAACTTTGTTTACACTTTTTTACAAAAAAACTTCAAAAACATTTAGTTTTTAAAGTTAATTTATATTTTATAATCCAAGTGTATATGGTGAACTTGAAGTTCCATCTCCACCAGTTATTTTAACATCTGGAATTAAATATAGAGTAGGAAATATTGCAAGTTCTTGCGATGAAGAGTAATTATCTGAACCATTATAATGAGTAATATAAGTTCCTTTCATATGAAATACTCCTGCGTTAGAATTAGTTGATTGTGGCAATAACCAACTATTTGTATTATTACTTAGCCAATTATTACCGGCACATGATTGAGAATTAAATAATGTCTTAACACATTCTTCACTTGAAGCATACCCATAATCACTTGCATACATTACTGCAATTTTACCAACCCAACTATTTGGATTCGTTCCATAATAATAGTCACTACCACTTATTTTTCTTTCATATTGATACATCACATCTTTCATTATATCTGCCGTTGTATATCCTCCAAGATAATATTTTACATTATCTATCATATCACGACTACTATTTAATAATGTGTTTTGATAACCACCAATTGTTATTCCCTCATTTAAATAGCTTTTTAACCTAGCGATAGTCCAATTATTTGTTCTATCCGTTGTAAAAATTGAACTCCATACTTGATTTCCTATACTTTCATTTCTTATTATTTTTATTCTATTTTCTATCTTTCCTGTTCCATCATCTGTGGGGAATACTCCTATTATTCTCCATGTTTCATTATTAAATGTTACATAATTTTTGGGATTTGCTCCACGATATCTATATTCTGTTATGTCTTTATCATTTCCTATTTGAAGTGTATTATCAGCAGGATGTGTTATAGTATATAATCCACTATCATTTTGATTATTAGTTAATGCAATAAGTGTATCTGTTCCTTTTATTACACTAGATTTTTCTTCTATTGTAATTGGTGTATCTACTCCTACTACTTTTACTTTAAATTTATATGTTTCTTTATTTGTTTCTTTTGTTGTAGTTGTTTCATTTTTTATTGGTAATATATAACTTTCATCTATCCATGCTGTTAAAGTATAATGATGTGTTTTATTACTTGTTGTTAAGATATCTTGATATATTGCATAACTATCTATTAATCCTTCAATATATTTATTTTTAAAACTATCTATTGTTTTTCCTTTATTTGTTTCAAAATTATTTACTACTTTTCCTTCTTTTTCTAAATATATTTTTACTTTATCACTTTTTAATGTTGTTCCTTCTTCAATATTTGTTATTGCTAAAGCATAATTTATTTGTTTTGTTCCACTTGTTTCCATACTTACACTAAATTCCATACTTGATTTATCTTCTTTTGTTGCTATTGCATAAGTATCTGTTTTTGGATATGTATTTTTTAAGTCTATAAAACTATTTTGACTATAACTCATACTTATTGTTCCTGTTGATATTACATTTTCTTTTGTTCCTGCTGCACTAAACTTATATGCTGCATAACTTACTCCGACAACCATTAAAATTAAAAATACAAAACCTATCCCCATGATTATATTTTGTTTTTTCATATGTTTTTTTACTTCCTTTCTATTTTTATTTTATAGATTCATTATATAAATACTTCCTAAATATGTCAATGAGTTTAATACTTTTTAACTAAAATTACATCATAAATGTAAAAATTATTGTTGGTAATTTTTGCCACTTTTATTACAAATTAAAAAAGATACTACATAGCATCTTTTCTTGAAAAGTTTAATCTTCCTTTATTATCTGTACCAATATATTTAACTACTATTTCATCGCCTTCTTTAACAACATCTTCAACTTTATTTACACGATCTTTAGCTAGTTTAGAAATATGAACAAATCCTTCACAACCACTCCAAACTTCAACAAAACATCCTGCTTCGATTATTTTAACTACTTTAGCAGTATATATTTTACCTTCTTCTACTTCACGTGTTATATCTTCAATCATTTTCATTGCTTTATTTAACACTTCAATATCTTGGTGATATAAAAGAATTCTTCCTTCATCATCAATATCAATTTTAACTGCATTTTTATCATTAACACTAACAACATTACTTGCATCTTGTATAATTTTTGTTATTACTTCTCCACCACGACCAATAACAGCTTTAATTTGATCTTCACGAATTTTCATTTGTTTAATCTTTGGTGCATATTTAGATAATTCTTTTCTTGGCTCTGTAATAGCAGTTTGCATATTTTCTAATACTTCAAGTCTAGCTACTTTAGCTTGCTCTAAGGCTTCTTTTAAAATTTCTTTTGTTATTCCTTTAATTTTTATATCCATTTGTAAAGCACAAATACCATTTTTAGTTCCTGCAACTTTAAAGTCCATATCTCCATAATGGTCTTCAGCACCTTGAATATCTGTTAAAATTGTATAATTTCCATTTTCATTAGTTATAAGTCCCATAGCTATTCCTGCAACCATATCTTTAATTGGTACTCCTGCTGCCATTAAACTCATACATCCAGCACAAATACTAGCTTGTGAACTTGAACCATTACTTTCTAATACTTCACTTACAACACGAATAGTATATGGAAATTCTTCTTCACTTGGAATAACTTGTGCTAAGGCTTTTTCTCCTAAAGCACCATGCCCTATTTCTCTTCTTCCTGGTGTTCCATATCTTCCTGTTTCTCCTACTGCAAATTGAGGGAAGTTATAATGATGCATAAATCTTTTACCTTCTTCATCGCTTAAACCATCAAGTATTTGATATTCATTAATAGAACCTAAAGTTGTAACACTTAATACTTGTGTTTGTCCACGAGTAAATAAAGCTGATCCATGTGTTCTTGGTAAAATATCTACTTGTGAATTAAGTGGTCTAATTTCTGTTGTTTTTCTTCCATCTGGTCTTATTTTATCATCAGTAATTAATCTTCTTATTTCTTCATATTCTATATGTTCTAATACTTCATTAACTTGCTTAATTACCTCATCTAATTCTTTTTCACTTAAATTATTATATAATTCTTTAAATGTATTTCTAGTTTCTTCTTTTAATTCATCTATTTTTTCTTGTCTAGCAAGTTTTTCTTCTATTTTAATAGCATTAACCATTCTTACTGTAATTATATCTCTTACTCTACTGTTAATTTCAGGATCAATTTTAATAAGTGGATAATCTTTCTTTTCTTTACCTACTTCTTTTTCAATTTCTTCTTCAAATAAAATTAATTCTTTAACTGCTTCATGTCCAAACATTAATGCTTCAAGCATATCTTCTTCACTAACTTGTTTAGCACTAGATTCAACCATGTTAATTGCATCTTTTGTTCCTGCAACTGTTAAATAAATATCACTTTGTTCTTGTTCTTCTGGTGTTGGGTTTATAACAAATTTACCATTAATTCTTCCTACTACTACCCCTGCAACTGGTCCTTCAAAAGGTAAATCACTAATTGTTAAAGCAAGACTTGATCCAAAAAGTGCAGTAAGTTCTGGTGAATAAGCAGTATCAACAGATAATACTGTATTTATTATTTGTACTTCGTTTTTAAATCCTTCTTTAAATAAAGGTCTAATTGGTCTATCAATTAATCTTGCTGCAAGGGTTGCTGCCTCAGTTGGACGACCTTCTCTTTTTATAAATCCTCCAGGTATTTTACCTACTGAATATAATTTTTCTTGATATAAAACCATAAGTGGAAAAAAATCTCCCGTTGTTGGTTCTTTACCATTAACTACCGCTGTTAAAACAACAGTATCACCATATTTAACTAAACATGCACTATTTGCTTGTTTTGCTAATTCTCCAATTTCTACTACTATTTTTTTTCCATAAAATTCTTTTTCAAATGTTCTTTTCATATTTCCTCCATTTTTACTAAAAATAAAGACACTAAAAAATAGTGCCTACATTATTTTCTTAATCCTAATTTTTCAATAGTTTCACGATATTTATTAACATCATTATTTTTTAAATAGTTAAGTAAATTTTTTCTTTTACCAACTTTTTTTAATAATCCACGTTTTGAATGATAATCGTGTTTATGTTCTTTTAAATGTTCTGTTAAATTATTAATTTCTTCAGTAAGAATAGCTACTTGAACTTCAGTTGAACCTGTATCTTTAGCATCTCTTGCATATTTTTTAATAATTTCTTGTTTCTTTTCATTACTTAAAGCCATATTATTACCTCCTTATAAAATTTCACCAATTTCTTAGTTATCAAGGTTTTTTAGAAACCAAGAAATGGAACATCATTAATATACTATATAATTTATAATATTGCAACTATTTTTTATCCTTTTTTAAAATTTATGTTTACAATATGGACAAACTTCTAAAGAACTAAGTATTTTATGACCACATATATTACAAGTCTTAACTCCTTCTTCTTTTATTTGTTCTTTTATAGCATTTACTTCTTCAAGTAAATTATCTTGCTTTTCTTTTATTTCTTTAAGTTCTTCTTGCTTAGTTAAATCATTAACATTATCTGGAATTATACTAATAGGTTTAGTTACATCAAGTAATTTACTTTTTTTATCTTCAATTTCTTTTAATTGTTGTTCTATTTTATCTAAATCCACTTCTTCTTGATTTTTATTTTTTATAATATTTGTTTTTACTTTTACATCTTTTTCTTTTGGTTGTTTAGGATTATCTTTATTTTCTTTTATTTTACTAATTACAACATAAACAATTAATCCTACGATAGATAAAATAAGAATTGTACCTATTATATATAAAAATATTTTATTTTCTTTTTCAATAACTATTTGATATTCTCTAGTTGAACCATCTTTACTTGTTGTATTAATTTTTATAATACTTCCATCTTTTAAATCATTATTTCCTGTTATTTTATATGAAGAAGTTGGATCTTCTAAAATAACTTCAATATTAAGTGTTTTTTCTTTTTCTATTTTTAAACTATAAACTTGTTTATCTTTACTAAAATTAATATCATACCCTTTAATATTTAATTCACTAATATCAGGATTATTTCCAAGAGTTTCTCCCTCTTTTAATCTTGTTACAACTAATTTATACTCTTTTACGTCACCTTTTTCACTAGTTACTTTTAAAGTAATAATATTTTCATTTTCTTTTAATTTATTAACATCTCCAAGTACTTCCACTTTAGCATGTTCTTCTTCTGTTTCATATTTTATATTTAATTTAGTAACATCATATAATACTTTCATTTGATATTCTAAAACATCACTTTTAAATTCTTTATTTAATTTACCTTCTTCTATTTCAAGACTTTTTAAATTATTATTTGTACTTCTTGTATCTTGTCTATTAACAGTTATTACATAATCTTTACTATTTCCATTTTCTGCTACAACAGTTATAGTAAATTTATTTTCACCAAATTTTAAAGCATAATCTTTAACTACTCCCGTTACTTTTTGTGCTTCATTATTTTTTACTGCATTAATTGTTATTTTATCAATATCTTTAGTTACATCAACATTATAACTTCTAGTAGAAGCAACATAACTTGGATTTAATTTTCCACTTGAAATAACAATATTTTTTAATGTTGTATCACTATCACAAGTCCTGTTAATAACAAGTTTATATGTTGTTGTTTTTGTTTTATCTTCACTAGTAGCAGTTATATCAATATTATTAACACCACATGTTAAATTTTTAGTTCCTATTCCTGTTACAGATACAGTACTAGATTTTTCAACAGAAATATTAATACTACTTTTCTTCGTAATATTAATTGTATAATTAGTTGTATTAGGGGCAAAGGTAACACCATAAGTATCAATATTTTTATCATCTAACTTTATATTAGTAAGAAAACTATTATTATCAAGTACTTTAACAGTTGTACTAACTTCACTTATAGTTACTTCATTATTTTCATCATCCATTGCTTTTATATCTTTAAGTGTTATTTTACCATTTCCTGCTTTTTCTAATGCTAAAACTTGTACTTTTTTTTCAAAAACATCAGATATAGAACTATTTTCTTGAAAAGCATTTGAAGTAGAAGAAAAATAAGTTCCATCCCCAGTTAAAGATGCTTCGAATGATTTTATCGTACCAGTAGTTACCGTAAGTTTTACAGTACAATCTACATTACTATTTTGTTTAACTTTCCCTTCACAAGTTAATGTTGCTTGTGCTTCTGCTAATGCCTTAATATTAAATGGAATAAATAAAAATAATCCAATTAATAAATATAATATTTTTTTCATACATATCCTCCATACCAAACCCTACTTTATACCTAAATTATAACAAAATATCTTATATTTGTAAATAAAATAACTATCTATTTACATTTTAACTAAAATAACATCTACTCCTATTTTTTCTATCTTATCCCATGTTATTTCTGTTTCAATATCTTTGGAAGAAAACCTAAAGATAGTTTTTTGTTGTTCTACGATTAAAGATAATAAATTACCATTTTCATCTATTTTAACATCTATAATATTTCCTATTTTATTACCATTTAAATCTATTATGTCTTTATGTTGCATCTCTGATAATCTCATAATACCACCTATTTAATTTTATTGTAAAAAAAACAATTCTTTACAATTGTTTTCTAATTCTTTTTAAAGCACCTTTTTCTAGTCTTGATATTTGAGCTTGACTTATTCCAATTTCACTTGCAATCTCCATTTGCGTTTTACCTACAAAAAACCTATTTTCTAAAATAAATTGTTCTTTTTTACTAAGCTTATTAATAGCTTTTTCTAAAGCTACTTTCATATCAACATCACAATTTGATTTTTTATCTTCTACTTGATCGAATAAATATATTGTATCTCCTCCATCATTATATATAGGCTCAAATAAACTAACCGGAGAAATAAGAGATTCTAACGCTACAACAATATCATATTCTTCAATTCCAAGTATTTTAGCAAGTTCACTATTTGTAGGTTCTACACCATTTTCCATAGTTAATCTTTCTTTTTCTTTTAAGACTTTATAAGCAGTATCTTTTATACTTCTACTAATTCTAACAGGATTATTATCTCTTAAATATCTTTTAACTTCTCCAAGTATCATAGGAACAGCATATGTTGATAATTGTACTCCTAAATCTATATCAAAATTATCTATTGCTTTAACAAGACCAACACAGCCTATTTGAAATAAATCATCCATATTTTCACCCTTAGAATTAAATCTTTTTAAAATACTTAAAACAAGTTTTAAATTTCCTTTTATTAACTCTTCCCTAGCAAACTTGTCCCCATCTTTCATTTTTATAAATAAGTTTTTTGTTTCTTCACTTGTAAGTACTTTTAAATTACTTGTATTTACTCCTGTTAATTCAACTTTATATTTAGCCATAAAAATATCCTTTCATATCTATAATGATATAAAAAGATATTATCTATTCATTAATATTAATAATATTTTTTCTATTATTTAAATATAGTTTTAATAAATAAATTAATATTCCTATAAAAATAATAATTAAACTATATTTAACATAATTATTTTGTTTTATAAAGCTTATTAAATTAAAGTTTATTTTTCTATCTAAATATATATTATCTTCTTCAAGTAAAGTATCTTTATAATATATCTTTATACTTCCTATTTTTGAATTTATTTTATTTTTATATGATATATTATCTAAAAAGTTATATTCTATCTTAATATCATCTTTATTATAATTATTCTCTAAATAATAAGAATATTTTCTTTTAGCATAAATAGGTATTTTATCTTCTTTAAAATATTTAGTTTTTAAATAATAAATTATTTCTTTACTTTTTATTATTGTTTGATAATTATAATTATCTATATAATATTTATATAAATTTAAAGCATCTTTTATATGCCCACTTGAAGTTTTAGAATTTGTTGTAATAAGCATATAATCTACATCTTTTAAAGAAAGTGATGCAAGACAATATCCCGCTAAGGTTTCACTACCAGTTTTACCTCCACTTATATTATCTAAAGTTAAATTATATTTATTAGCATAATAATTAAGGGTATGTTTTAAAGTAATATTATCATGTGTTTTATAAGAAAAAGTAGTTATTATTTTTTTAAATGTTTCATTATTAAGTGCATATTTAAAAAGAATTGATATTTCTTTAACTGTTGAATAATTATTAATATCATCATATCCAATTGGATTAGCAAACTTTGTATTATTAAGATTTAATTCTTTTGCTTTATCATTCATCATTTTAACAAAATTACTTACACTTCCTCCAACATTTCTTGCTAAACATGATGCTGCATCAGCACCAGATGAAATTAAAAGTGCATATAAAAGTTCTTCATAAGAATAATAATTATTTACTTTTAAACCTGATTTTTGTAAATCATATTTATATATATCTTTAAAATCTTCAGTAGTAAGAAAAACTTTAGTACTTAAATCATCAATATTTTCTAATGCAACAACCGCAGTCATTATTTTAGTAAGTGATGCGATATATGTTTTAGAATCACTATTTTTTTCGTAAAGAATTTTATCTTCATTTAAGTTAATCAAAATAACATTATTACTATTTATATTAAAATCATAAGAAAATACACTTAAAGGAAATATAAATAATAATAAAAGTAAGAATAATATTTTCTTCATAAGATTCACCATAATAAGTATATACTATTTGAAAAAATAAATAAATAAGTTATAATAAATTACAGGTGATTTTTTATGAATGATTGTATTTTATGTCCAAGACTTTGCCATGTTAATAGAAATAAAGAAGTAGGATTTTGTAAAGCAAATGATAAGTTAAAAATAGCTAAAGCAGATTTGTTTTATTATGAAGAACCATGCCTTGGTACAAGTGGTGCGATATTTTTTAGTAATTGTAATTTAAGATGTATTTTTTGTCAAAATTATGAAATATCTACAAATAATATAGGTAAAGAAATAACAATTGAAGAATTTAGTAATATATGTATAACTTTACAAAATAAAGGTGCTGATAACATTAATTTAGTTACCCCTACAATTTATGTACCTCTTATTATAAAAGGATTAGATCTTGCTAAGGAAAAAGGATTAAATATTCCAATTATATATAATTCAAGTGGTTATGAAACTGTTGAAACATTAAAATTACTTGAAGGATATATTGATATTTATTTACCTGATTTTAAATATTTTAATAATGAAATTGCTGTTAAATATTCTAAAGCCTTTAATTATAAAGAAATATGTATAAAAGCTTTAGAAGAAATGACAAGACAAGTATCTAAATGTAAATTTAAAAATAATTTATTAAAAAAAGGTGTGATAGTAAGACATTTAATGTTACCTAATATGGAAAATGATACAAAAGAAATATTAAATTATTTATATAATACATATAAAGATAATATTTATATAAGTTTAATGAATCAATATACCCCAATTAAAAAATTAAAATATAATGAACTAAATAATACCCTTGATGAAAAAATATATGAAAATATGATAGACTATGCTTATAATTTAGGTATTAGAAATTGTTTCGTTCAAGAACAAGATTCCAAAGGTAAATGCTTTATACCTGATTTTACACAAAAAATAGAAAGTTAATCTTTCTATTTTATTATTTTATAAACTAAGTGTATATGGATTATTAATTGTACCATCTCCTCCAGTTACTTTTAAAGTTGAAACTAGATAAAAAGAAGGTCTAACCATACCAGCATAAAATTCTAATTGATTTCCATAATCAGTACCACTATATCCACGGAAATAATCATATGTAGATGTTAATTTTCCCCAACGTTGTAAATAAAAACCTTTACAATCATTTCCACAAGATGAAACAGATCCATTTGAATAAGTCCTTGGATTATAATCATATCCTAATGCTGCGGTTATATTTTCATCTTCAGAACCAAGCCAACCTGCTTTATCACAACTACTTCCTGAAGAACAAAAAGCATCACGAGCATCTAACATTCCAATAGTTTTATACGAATTACATGCTGTATATGTAGTGGCACTTGGTGGATAATCGCTTGGATATTCATTACTTTTACTTGTACTTATATAACAATCATATTTTATATTTTTTACAACATAATTAGTTAATCCTTTTTTATTAATATATTCATAATAATATGGTGTTACTGTATTTGATACAAATTTTTCTCCAAATTCCATATTTCCTACATTTACTTTAGAAGTAGAATTATTATTTAATGCAGATGCTAAACTTGTATATTCCCAAGTCTTTGAATAATTACTTATAGAACTAGGATTTAATGATGATGATAAATTAACAGCATTCCACATAGCATTTATCCATTTATCTGCTTTTATAACTTTTATCATTCCTGTTGTTGTTCCTATTTGAGTATCATTTGATGTTACTACCCCTATTATTCTATATTTAGTTGTATCATTTCCTAAAGTTACATAATTATTATCAACTGTATTTCCATAAAATCTTGCCATATTATAAGCAGATTCCCCAATTCCTGAATATTTTGAATTTGCCACCATACAAGTTCCAAAATTTTCTCCAGCACAAATTTTTGATATTAATTTTATTTGTTTACCTACAGTTAGTTTTATTACATTATTACTTATTTTAGCATAACTAAATAAAGCATAACTAGTAAGTCCTACACTTACTAATATAACTAATATTGTAACTGCTAAGAAATAACTATTTATTATTTTTACATCTGTTTTAAAAAAATTTTTAATATTATTTAATATTTTTTTCATATGAACCAACTTCCTTATTTTCTTACTATATTTAGTATATAATATTTATCTTTTATAGTCAATTATCTAAATTTAATTTTTTACGAATCAATTTGACAAAATATTCATTTTTATAGTATAATTTTTCTTGGTTGATTCTATTAAAAAATTAAAAAGAAAGGAGATTTTATAATATATATGTTTAAACCAAACAAAACTTATGTGTTTGCTCTTGGTGGTTTAGGAGAAGTCGGAAAAAATATGTATTGTATAATGCAAGATAATGAAATTATTATTATTGATGCTGGAGTTATTTTCCCTGAAGAAGAGTTACGTGGTATAGATTATGTTTTACCAGACTGGAATTTTTTAAAAAAGAATGAAAAAAAGATAAAAACTTTGATTATTACACACGGACATGAAGATCATATTGGTGCTATACCTTTTCTACTTCAAAATATTAATATACCTTCTATTTTTGCTCCTAATCAAGCAGCAGCACTTATTAGAAAGAAATTAGATGAAAAAAATATTTTTTATAAAGGATTAAAAGTTTATAAGGAAAGTGATAAATTAAAATTTAAAAACTTTGAGGTTTCATTTTTTAGAACAACCCATTCTGTTCCAGATTCTTATGGAATTTGTGTTAAAAGTCCAAATGGAACAATTGTAGAAACTGGAGATTTTAAATTTGACTTAACTCCAATTGGTCCTGTTACTGATTTTAATGAAATAACAAACATTGGTAAAAGTGGTGTTACTTTACTTATGAGTGAATCTACAAATGCTTTAGATGAAGGATTTAGTTTATCGGAATCAAAAGTTGATGAGGCTTTACATGAAGTATTTAGTAAACATAGTAGTAATAGACTTATTATTGCAACATTTGCTTCTAATATATATAGACTAAAACATATTATTGAAACTTGTAAATATTTTAATAGAAAAGTATGTATCTTTGGTAGAAGTATGGAAAATAATATTAATATTTCTATGGAAGGTGGCTATATTGATGCTAAAGGTGTAATTATAAGTGCCGAAGAAGCAAACAGGTTAAAATCAAGTGAAGTAGTTTTATTATGTACAGGAACTCAAGGTGAACCTTTATCAGCTTTGTCAAGAATTGCTGATGGCATACATAAACAAATTAGTTTAAGAACTGATGATATTGTTATATTTTCTAGTTCTGCTATACCTGGAAATTATCAAGCTATTGCTAATACAATTAACAAACTTTATTTAAAAGGTGTTAAAGTTTATACAACAACAAACGATAGAGAAATCCATGCATCAGGTCATGCAATGACTGAAGAATTAAAACTTATGATTAGACTTTTACAACCTAAATATTTAATGCCTATTCATGGTGAATACAGAATGCTTAAAAAGCATACTAAACTTGGTATTGAATGTGATATTCCAAAAGAAAATACTTTTATTCTTGATAATGGTGATGTCTTAGAAATGGATAATGGAAATGTTAAACAAGTGGGAACATTAGATGTTAGTGAAATATATGTTGATGGTAACCGTATTGGTGAAGTTGGTGGAGCTGTTTTAAATGATCGTAAAATAATGGCTAATGATGGTATCTTAGTAATTATAGCTAATATTGATATGGAAAATAAAAAATTACTGGCTAAACCAATGATTACAACTCGTGGATTTATTCTTATTAACGAAAATGAAGAATTATTAAATAAAATTGAAGATGTTGCTAAAAAAACTATTGAAAAAGAATTAAAAAAACAAAAAGTAACATTTTCTGATGTTAAAACTGAACTTACTAGAGAAACATCATCTTTTATAAGAAGTCAAACAGGAAGAAAACCTATTGTTCTTCCAATTATATTAAATATAAAAAAATAGTTAAAAATTTTAACTATTTTTTATTATTACATTATAATAATCTTTTCCATTTGTTTTTATATCTTTTAATTTCGAATTAGTATGTCCTGATAATACATATTCATCATCACTTACAAATATATTTTTTAAAGTATAAGTATTATTTCCTTTATATACTTTTTCATCTTGTTTTTCTAAATTACTATCATAAGTTACTAAAACAGAATTATTTACTAAAAGATTATTCTTTTTAACCCCATATAACCCTATTACTAATATTTTATCTTTATATGTTTCTACATATGTAAATTTAGTAATATCTTCTTTTTGATATACAATACTTTTTACTAATTTACCATTTTTATCAAATTTAATTAAAGCAGCTTCATAATTATCTGTTTTATTTTTTTCTTCTAGTTTACTACCAGTTACAATAAAACTACCATCACTTAACATTTTTATACTTGTAAGTCCTTCTTTATCTGTAATTCCATAATAATTATGCCATATTTCTTTACCATCAAAACTATATTTATAAATTGCACCAGTTCCTGTTGCTTTTAATCCTACGACTACGTAACCATCATTTGTTATAACTAAATCATTAAATTCTCCTGTTTGTGGTCCTCCTAAATTTATTTTAGATAATACTTCTCCATTTTTATCATATTTAACTATGATGGCTCCCCCAGTTGTATGATTACCTATCATATTAGGGGCATAAACACTAGTACCCACAACAACATAATTACCACCTTTATCTACTTTAACTTTATTAAACTTTGATGTATCCAAAATATTTAAATTTTTTCTCCATACAATATTAAAATCATTATCATATTTTACAATAACAGCTTCAGTTAAGTTATCTTTTTTACTTTTTTCATCCATTAAAACAGATCCTACAGCTATATAACCATCATCTACTTTAACAATATCATTATATTCACTAGTTAAACCTAAATCTAAATATACTTCATTTGTTAATTTTAAATTTTTATCATATACAAATAAAGTTGCCTTATTATAACCTGGTGCTTTATATTTATTAAATTTACTATGTTTAAAATCACTTAATCCTACTGAAACATACTTATCATCTACTTTAATTGTACTATTTATAATACTGTAATAAGTAGATTCTTTCCTAACTTTAATATACTTTATTCCAAAATATATTAATTCAATTACTAATATTGCTATTAATACTATTACTATTTTTTTTAATGTTTTATTTTTCATGTTACCTACCTCTATTTCTTTATTCCTATTATATTTTTAACTTTATCAGAGCAATAAATATTTATATATTTTGCTTTTTCTTCATCACTTAATGTATAACTATTCTTTTTAAAAATATTAATTAATCTTTCATAATTACATTCTATTCCATCATGACTGGCCTTAATCATATCTAGTCTTGAAACATTTGTTAAATCTAAACGTATACCATTTATCTTAGCCAAAGTTTCAATAAAAATTCTTTGCGTTCTCCCATTTCCTTCTCTAAAAGGATGAAGAGCATTAATATCACTAAACAGTTCAACAAGTTTAATTAATGTTGTTTCATTATCATAATCATAATAATACTTTTCATTTTTTAATTTTCTAAATATATCATTACCATATGTATTAATATGCTCTGCCAAACAAAACAAATCAATTTTTGATATATTACAAATTCTTATTTTTCCCGCCCAGCTATAAATGTCTTTAAATAAATACTTATGAATTCTTTTCAAATGTTTAAAATTAAAACTTCCTTTTATTGGAAACTCATTCAGCTCAAGCAGTCTCAAAGAAACTAGTTCTCTTTCAGCCTCATATAATATTTTGTCATTAGTAATATTTAATTTATTTATCAAAACATCAGTATTTTTATAACAATAACTACTTGTATTTTCATATAAATATTGATAATTACTATCCATAAATATTCCTATATTTTTCTATTATTTTTTTTCTTTCTTCTTTAGTTGTTGTTTTTCCTATAATACAATCATAAAGAACTTCTTTTATCCTTTTTGTTAAAGGCATTCCTTCTTGCTTCATGGCATCATCAACTTTTCTAATCTTTTCTTGTATTTCTTCTTCTGTTAGAATATATTTACTCATACATACCTACCTCTATTTTTTTATTTTAACTTTATAAACACTTTTATTTGTATACATATCATAAAAATTATATACTCCAATAAGAACACAAATAATTCCTATAATTGTACCAGTAAATATTATAGATATAATTGGAGTTGTTAATATTAATATTCCAAGCACTAATTTTATTAAATCAGTTACTATTTCTTTTTTATCTTTTATATTACTTCCATAATATAATGATAAAGAAAATAATGATTTAACAATTAACCAAACACCAAGTAATCTTGATAACATCATAATTGTACCATTTTTATTTACCATTAATATAATTCCAAGAAGAATATTTATAAGTCCACTGAAAAGAACGTTACCAAACACTGTTAAACTATCTTTATCAATTAAAGAATAAACAACGATTATTCCTCCATAAATAACTAATAATAATCCAATTACATATACAATTGATGAAAATGTATTAGATGGACTAAATATTAGATAAAAACCTCCTAGAATTAATAATAAATTACCAATAATTTTTAATACTTTCTCTTTCATTAATTTTTCTCCTTTCTCTTTTTTAAAATAACTTTATCTAATATCATACTAAATAAATATGATATTCCAAAACATAATACAAATGTTATACCAACATTAAAAATAATATTTAAAGTATTGTTAACACCAAACATAAACAAATCATCTTTATTATTTAAAATAAGAATTGACATTAAATCTAAACATACCACTACTATACTAAACACTAAACTTTCTTTTAAATAACTTTTCTTTCTTATGTTTTTATCATCTTTACTATTACCTGTAGGTAATTTATTTCCTTTTATATCAGTTAATAAATTTGTTTTATCTTTATTTTTTATATAATAAAAGAAAAAATATATTACTGATATTAAAAGAAATAAAGTTGTTTCTAAATTAGCACTATCTAAATTTTTAGTATTAATACATTTAGCAATTATTAAACCTAATAAAACAAAACTTATTATTAAGTAAATACCTGATATTATTATACTTATTTTATCTTTTTTATCTTTATTCATTTTAAATCACTATCCTTTTCCCATATTTTATCTTCACTTGATGAATTATACACTTTATAAGTAAAACTATTATTTTTATAAGGAATTAAAACAGCATAAACATCTTTTGTCTTAACTTCCCCAAGGGGTATTATTGTCTCTCCTATTTCTTTATATGTTAAATTACATTTATATATATAATTACTTTTATATTTAGTAATAAATGTACATGAAGTACTCTCTATTTCTTTTATCTGTTCTAATTTTCTTCTTGTTTTTCCTAAATCAACGTCATCATAACTATAATTAAACCATGAATTAATTATTTGTTCACCATAACTTTCATCTTTATAATTATCACAACCTGTTAAGAAAAATGATATAAATAATAAACCTATAATAAATATTTTTTTACTTTTCATAATTCACCTCTTTTTAGTACATTATTCTTCAAATTCTTTTAAAATAGCTTTAAATTCTTCTGGTACATCTACTTCATAATACAACTTTTCCTTTGTAATTGGATGAATAAACTTTATACTTTTAGAATGAAGCATTTGTCCAAAATCATTTATTATTTTTCTATTTCCATATAATGGATCATTCACAATCGGATGATTTATATATGTAAAATGTACTCTTATTTGATGAGTTCTACCAGTTTCAAGGATACATTCTACTAAAGTTGCATCTTTAAATCTTTTTAACACTTTAAAATGAGTAACTGATTCTTTAGAATTAACATCTGTTACAGTATATTTTTGTCTATTTGAAAAGTCCCTTCCAATCGGAGCATTAATTGTACCTTTTTCATGCTTAATAACACCCCAAACTAAAGCAACATATTTTCTTTCTACTTTTTTATGTTTTATCATATCTGCTAATAGTTCATGTGTTTTATCATCTTTAGCTACGACCATTAAACCACTTGTATCTTTATCTAATCTATGAACAATACCAGGTCTTATTGTATTTTTTTTACTTAAGGTATTAAAGTGATACAAAAGTCCATTTACTAAAGTATGGTTATAATTTCCTACGGCAGGATGAACTACTACCCCACTTTTTTTATTAATGATAAGTAAATAATCATCTTCATATACAATATCTAAATCCATTTTTTCAGGTAATGTATCTATATTTTCATCACAAATATTTTCTATTTCTATTATATCGTTTTCTTTTACTTTATAATTAGAAGGACAAACTTTATTATTAACTAAAATGTTCCCTTCTTTTATAAGTTTTTGTATTTTTGTTCTTGAAAGTTCTGTATTATTAGTAAGATAAACATCTAATCTTACATTATTTTCATTTACTTCTAATTTCATAAATTATTCCTTTCTAAGCATATTTATAATTAATAATATAACACCTATTGTTATACAAATATCTGCTAAATTAAATATTGGAAAATTATAACCAAAAATAATAAATCTTAAATAATCAACAACATATCCATAAATTATTCTATCAATTAAATTACCTATAATTCCTCCTGTTAAAAGAATATATGATATTTTTTCTAAAGAGGTTATTTTCTCTTTTATTAAATATTTAAAAATATAAAAGATAACGAGAATACCTATTATTATAAAAAATATAGTTTTATTTTCTAATAAACTAAAAGCAGCTCCTGTATTTTTAGCAAGTGTTAGATAAAAAAAGTTAGGAATAACACATATATTAGTTATATTGTTAAGAGCAAGTAATTTTATAATAAAATCTATAATTATAATAATTGTACTAAAAATAAATATCTTTCTTTTCATAAATTTTCCTCATTAAATATTATAACATACAATTAAGTATTAAAAAAATAAAAGTAATAAAAAAATATCAAAAATGATATTTTTACATGTTTCTATATACAATTAATTGATCAGGTAAAAGATATATATTATTGTTGTTATAGCTAAGATTAGCTACAGTTGTATTAAAATATCTTGCTATATTTTGAATTGTGTCTCCCATTGTTGTTATATATACACTAACACCCTGTTTTGGAACAAGTATTGTTTGTCCGGGATAAATATATTCACTCGGATCAAGTCCATTAATTGCCGATAGTATATTTACTGTTACATTATTTTTCTTAGCAACAGAATATAATGTATCCCCCTTAAGAATTGTATAATAATCAAAAATATTTGTAATACCAAGTGGTATATTTAAAGCAGTTCCTACCTCTAAATTAAAAGGCATTTTTAAATTATTAGCTTTTATTATATCGTTTACACTTACATTATATAAACTTGCTATATTTTCTAAGGTGTCCCCTTGTTTTACAATATAAATTTCCATAATTATTCCCCTTTCATTTAATTGTATGTTTATTTATAAATATATTTCTTATTTTATTCTTGTCTTAAAGAATCAATTATATTTTTATTAGAAGATGTTTTAGAAGGAATGAAACCTCCAAGTAATGTTATGAATAAACTTATTATAATTAATAAAATAACATGATTAAAACTTAAAAATGCAAGATTAGAAAGTGAAGTTAAATTTTTTATTATTATATTTACAGGAATAATTAATAGTTTTGTAATAATAATTCCAAGTATACCTGAAGATATTCCTATTATAAAGTTTTCAGCATTAAATACTCTTGATATATCTTTTTTTCTTGCCCCTAAACTCCTTAAAATACCTATTTCTTTAGTTCTTTCAAGAACACTTATATAAGTTACTATTCCTATCATTATTGAAGATACAATAAGTGAAATACTTGAAAAAAAGATTAAAACTATTGTTATTGATTCAATAATTGAACTTGTCATAACTGATATTAATTTTGATTCATCAGTATAACTAATTTTATCTATATCTTTTTTATTTTCGTTATATTTGTCTAAATATTTTATAATTTTTTCTTTAGAATTAAAATTCTTAGGATAAATAGTAATTGAAGAAAAACTGTTATTTTTTCCTAAATATTCTAATGCTTTATCTTTTTCTTCTTTATTTTTAAAAATATTACCATTTAAAACATTAAAATCTTTCTTTCCTTGATCTTTTATTATATTTGATGAATTATTAATATCTAATAAATAATTTATAAATTCTGTTGTGTATAAAATACTTGATGATGTTATTATCGATGGATATATATTTTTCATTCTAATAATACCTACTATCTTTAAAGAATAGGATTTATCATACAGCTTTTCTAAATTAGTACTTTTACTCCAATAGTCATTATTTCTTATGTATAAATCATCATTAAAAACAATATTTATATTAGAATTCATAATATCTTCAAAAGATACATTAGAAGAAAAATCAAGGCCTAATAACTCGAGTAAATTAGAATCCACTTTATTATAAGAATCTACTTCTAAAACTATTTCACTTTTATTATTTGGAAGTCTTCCTTTTAAAACATCATAATAAATGCCTATAAAATTACTATTACTAGTTGTTTTTGGAATACATTTTATACTTAAAGAATTATTATCAGTTAAAAAGAGTTTATCATTCTTATCTTTATAAATAAAATTAATATTAGGATTTTTAACATAATTAATTCCATAAGTATAATCTTTATTTATTTTTTCTATATAATTTATATAATCATTTGATATATTATTGTATTTTATTATATCATCATTATCACTTTTTCTTGGTATAACATAGTTAATGTTTTGATAAGTGTTAAGTTTATTATTATCATCTAAAGTTAAATTTAAAGCTTCCTTTTCTATTACAATAGGCATTGTGGAAAATATTTTTTGTTCATATTTTTCAATTTGTTTATTAAAACCATTTGATAAAGATAAAACAAGAGCAATACCTATTATTCCAATTGATGATGCTAGAGACGTTAAAATAGTTCTTCCTTTTTTTGTTCTTATATTAGAAAATGATAATTTCAATGAATCAATAAATTTCATTTTTGTTTTTATAATCTTTATCTTTTCTTCAGTATCATCGTTATTATAAGGATTTGTGTCTTTTATTATTTTTCCATCTTTAAGTTCAATAACTCTATTACCATATTTTTGGGATAATTCTTTATTATGTGTTACCATAATAACTAGTTTATCAGTTGATATTTCTTTTATTAAATCCATTATTTCTATACTTGTTTTAGAATCAAGTGCCCCAGTTGGTTCATCTAAAGTTATAATTTTAGGATTATTAACAATAGCACGAGCAATAGCTACCCTTTGTTTTTCACCACCCGATAGTTCACTTGGTTTTTTATGAGCATGTTTTTGTAACCCAACTTTTGAAAGAGATGCAAGAACTAGTTTTTTTCTTTCTTTATGAGGTACATTCGATAAACTCAACGTAAGTTCAACATTTTCAAGTATATTTAAATGATCTATTAAATTATAATTTTGAAAAACAAATCCAACCAAATTATTTCTATAACTATCATAATCTTCATTTTTAAAATGTTTTGTATTTTTTCCATTTATTATTAAATCTCCTTCATACATGTTATCAAGACCACCAATAACATTTAATAAAGTTGATTTACCACTTCCACTTTCTCCTAAAATAAAAACAAATTCATTTTTTCTAAAATTAATTGACACATCATCAAGAGCTTTTTGTTCTAAAGATGATGTCTTATATATTTTTGTAATATTTTTTAAATTTAACATAATCTTATTCCTCCTTAAACTAATAACTTTTGTTTTTCATTAATTATTTTATATGTTGTTTTATATATATTCTTATTTGTACAATATTTCATTACTAAATAGTTTCCTTCTTTTACTACTAATACTCCAATTGTAGGATTAAAGTTTTCTTTTTTCATATTTTCATCGACATAATTTATATAATATTCTAATTGTCCTATATCTTCTTTTTTTATTTTTCTTGTTTTTAATTCTATTACAACATAACATAAAAACTCTGTGTTAAAGAATAATAAATCACAATAAGATTCTCCCATCCTTACTTCTTTTCCAACATATGTATATCCACATCCTAATTCAAGTAAAAATATTTCAAGTTCTTTTCTTATTATCTTAGCTAGTTTCTCTTCACTTATATTATCTAAATCTTCATTTATTGTTATTAAAACTGGATCTTTTAATGTATCTTTTATTGTTAATATTTCATTTTTATCACTAATTAGTTTTATATTTTCTTTATCTGCTAAACTTAATCTTTCAAATGAATTATTTTTTATCTCTTTTTCAAGTGCTCTTTTAGATAAGTTTTTCTTTATACACATGTTAATATAATAATTTCTTTTATTTTCATTTTTTATTGGTAAAAGTATTTTTATATTTGTCCATGTCAATTGGCGCCCCAGTGGGGCACCTTTTTTAAAACATATATAAAATTGTCTAAATCTCTTTAAATTACTAGAATTATAACCCTTTCCATACTTTTCTGTTAACTCCTTACTCCATTCTTTAATTAATTCATTTCCATACTTTGCTCTTTCTTCACCACCTTGTGCTTCGATAAGTAACTTTCCTATTTCAAAATAATTATTTACCAAATCTTTATTTTTAAAATAATCATGATATCCTTTATTAACTTCTGTTTTTTCTACTAATTTTATTAATTCTTTCTTATAATCTTTTTCCATATAAACCCTCCAGTTAGATAGGTTAGCATATATAAAAATGCTTTGCAAATGGCTAATTTTGACTTTTCAAACACAAAAAAAGATGAATTTTTAAAATTCATCTTAAGGCCAATTTTCATTTTTCAAATATTTTTTATTATGAATACTTATGTATTAAGCAAATTTAACTTTTTTTATAATTTTTTTGTTATTTTGCATAATTTATATCTATTGTTCCTATACCTCCATCAACAAAAACAAAAACATTTCCATTTCCTAATACTTGACCATCGCTAACTTCATTGCCATTTATCTTAGCAATACCAAGACCTTTATCAACTTCTATTTTATAATCTTTTCCAATTAAGTTTAGGTTTAAATTTCCAACACCAGTATCTATTTTACCAACTGTTTTTATTAAAGATGTAATATTAACTTCGCCTAAACCAGTATCTAAATCTAAATTACTAAAATCACCATTATTGATAGTTACTTTGCCTACTCCTGTTTCTATTTTGGCATAGTTTGCTTTAATTTCATTAATTAAAACATCACCAACTCCAAAACTTAGTTCTAAATTATTTGTATTAAGAGAATCAATATTAACTTTACCTACTCCTGTTTCTAAATCAATTTCATTTAAAAACATGTTATTAGGAATATATATTGTTACAGTTTTAATATCTTTTGTTTTAAAAAAACTAGATTTACTTTCTTTTATAACAAGTTCATTTCCTTTACTTTTACAAGATACATTTTCACTATTGGTTTCTACTAAAAATTTATCACCAGTTTTAATAATTAAACTACTGTTTTTAATATCAATATCTAATTCATTAAAACTTGAAGCATAATTACATACTTTATTTTGATTCAAATTATCATTATCATTTTTCTTGTTAGAAAATAAAAGTTCTGTTAAACCATAAAATCCTACGGCAACTGTATAAATAATCAAAAATGTTAAAAAACATCCAAACCCTATTGCTAAATATTTTATTATTTTGTTCGTTGTTATCACTTAATGTCAACTCCTCCAAACATACAAAAAGCATTAATGTAAATAGTTTTTGACTTATCATTAGTTTCTGTTTTCTTTTTATTTTCTACTCCTCCAAATAAGGATGTTGATTTAATTAAAACTTTTGTATCTTCTTTTACATATATATCAATACCTCCAAAAACAGAACAAGTGTTAATTACAACTTCTTTATCCAATTTTGCATTTCTTAAATCACATTTAACTCCACCGAAAACTGCATTTAAATCTAAACTATTAACCTTTTCATTATCATAATTTAAATCTTTACTAGAAAAAATTGCATTTATTTCTTTATCATCTTTTTTGCTTTTATTTAATTCTCCTATTTTTTTACTTAAATCACGATTTAATGTTTCTTTAAAAATGAATGATAATCCTATTATAATTAAAATAATTGGTAATAATAATTTCCATAGTATATCAAAATTTAAAATATCTTGACAACATAATAATAAAATTACACCAACAGCAATTCCAACTGTATCTCCTGTTTTATCATTGTCCGTAAATAGTCCAATAAAACATGGAACAATTATAAAAAGTGTCCACCATCCATTAAAAAACAAATCAATATTTGTTACCTTAAATGAATTAAGGCCAACGATAATTCCTACTGCGATAAAAACAAGTCCCCATAGTAAGCTTCCAAATTTTTTCATAAAATATTCCCTCTTTCTTTATTTTTATAATTATATAATACCACAAAAAAATAGATTTTCATCTATTTTTATGCATTTTTATTACTTGCAACAAGTTTAATTGTCACTTTATGTTCTTTATTATTCCTTAAATAAGTTAAAGTAACTGTATCCCCAACATTATGTTTATATAATTCATACTTGAAGTAAGAAGTGTTTTTAATAGCTACATCATCAATTTTAGTAATAATATCTCCTTCTTTTAAACCTGCTTTTGAAGCTGATGAGTTTTCTTCAACTGCTACAACATAAACACCATCTTTTTTTAATATAGTACTACTTGCATCATACATACTTATACCTAAATATGGTCTTATTATTGCTTCTTTATGGATAAATTTATTAGCGTATTCTATTGCAGTTTCAATTGGAATAGCAAATCCCATACCTTCAACTGTTGTATTTGATATTTTCATATTTGTAATTCCAATTACTTCACCATTTACATTACATAAAGGTCCTCCACTGTTACCTGAATTAATCGGAGCATCAGTTTGTAAAACATTCATTACAAAAGATGTAGAACTACTTGATACTTCAACTTTTCTATTTTTTCCTGAAATAATACCTCTTGTTACAGTCCAAGAATATGCACTCGCATCAAGGGGAGCTCCTACAGTAAATGCCGTATCTCCTACTCTTAAGCTTTCACTACTTCCAAGTGTTGCAACAGATATAACTTTACTACTGTCAACACTTAAAACAGCAACATCTGAATAAGTATCATTTCCTACTAAAGTAGCTTTAACTCTTTCATTATTTGTAAATATTACATTATATTCTGTTCCTGATTCCACCACATGACTATTTGTTAAAATATAACTTGTTTTATCATCTTTTTTAAATACAAAACCAGTTCCTGTTGATATTAATTTACCATTTTTATAGTTTTCTACAACAACAACAGAATCAACTACTTTTTCAACACTATCGGCAATGCCTGTTTCTGTTATATTAACATTCTTAACAAATTCTAATTTTCCACTTGTACCTGCTTTATTTATATAAAATAAATAAAACATTGAAAGAACAATAGCAGTTGTTATTAATGCTGTAACTACAATAATAATAATTGTTTTATTACTATTTTTATTTATTACATCTTTTTTTGTTTCTTTAAAAACTTCTTTTTCTAAAGGTTTGTTTTCCTCTGTTTTTAATTTTTCTTTAATTTCATTTTCATTATTTTCTTTCTTTTTTCTTGTTACTTTTTTTATTTCTTTTTCATCTTTATTATCCAAAGTAATCACCCTTCCTACATTAATAATTTTAACATTTATACCAAAAAAATACAATAAAGATTATGTAGTAATTATGTGAAATATTTATAAAATTACTTTTTATAGGTAATACGCTATCTCCAAGTTTACACCTTAAAAATATAATATAAATAGAAAGGAGTGTTTTTATGTATTATCCTGGATATCCTTACTATAGTAATGATAACGGATCTAACTGGAGTTGGATTTGGATTATTATAATTATTATATTCTTTATCTTCTTCTTTAACTACGGAGGAAATAATAATAATTGTTGTTGTAACAAAAATAAATGTAATTAAATGTCAAAAAAGTATTTTTTGTAAATACTTTTTTTATTTTATTAATAAAATTATATAGAAGCGAGTTGATAAAATGTTTAGTATTAAAAATAAATATAATAAAATATTACTTATTAGTGTTGTTATTTTAACTATATTTGGAATTATCATGATATATTCAGCATCACATATTTGGGCTTTATATAAATTTAATAATGCTTTAAAATATGCTATTTTTCAACTTCTTTTTGCAGGACTAGGATTTGTTTTAATGAAAATAATTAGTAAAATTGATTATAAAATATATTATGAAAAAGCTAACTTAATAATATTACTTTGTTTAATCTTATTAATACTTGTTTTAATTCCAGGACTTGGTGTTGTAAGAAATGGATCAAGAAGTTGGTTTAGTATTTTTTCATTTAGTATTCAACCTAGTGAAATAGCTAAATTAGGATTAATTATTTTTGTTTCTAAATATTTATCAAAAGTTAAAAAAATAAATTTCAAAGAAATATTACCTGTTTTAATTGTGGTAGGATTATTCTTTGGACTTATTATGTTACAACCAGATTTTGGAACTGGTATGGTTTTAGTAATGAGTATTGTTGCTTTACTTTTTATTTCAGGTTTAAATATGAAATTCTTTTATATTTTAGGTTTTGTAGGAATAATAGGAATAACTGCTTTAATTGTAATTGCACCATATCGTATGGCTAGAATAACATCTTTTATAGACCCATGGAAAGATCCTTTAGGAAGTGGCTTTCAAATAATTCAAAGTTTATATGCCATAGGTCCAGGAGGACTTTTTGGAACAGGTTTTTTAAATTCCAGACAAAAAAGTTTTTACTTGCCAGAACCTCAAACTGATTTTATTTTTTCAATAATTTGCGAAGAATTTGGTGTTATCGGAGCATTATTTGTTATTATTTTATTTATTATTATTTGTTATACATCAATAAAAATAGCATTACAAAAAACAGACCTTTTTGGAAAATATTTAATATTTGGTATAATTTTTCAAATAATATTTCAAACAGTACTTAATTTATCTGTTGTTATAGGTCTTATTCCAGTTACTGGAGTAACTCTTCCTTTTTTAAGTTATGGAGGAAGTAGTCTAGTTATTACAATGATTATGATAGGAATTATTTTAAATATAAGTAAACAAGATTAAAAAAATATGAAAGAGGGTCTCTTATGAACGTAAAATTAGGTTTTATTCTTTCTTTTATTGCAGGTTTTTCCACTTTAATTGGGAGTATATTTATCTTTTTTATAAACAAGAAAAAAGAAAATATAATAATATCTTCTTTAGCATTTGCAAGTGGTGTCATGAGCTTTGTTTCTTTTTTTGATTTAATACCTGAAGCATTTAGTATACTTAGTAAAACTTATAATAATGTTTTTTCTTTAATTAATATCTTTTTATTTATAGTAATAGGTATTGTTTTATCCATTTTAATTGATAAATTATTACCAGATAAAACTTCTAATAAAAAAGATAAACTTTATCATGTTGGTTTGTTTTCTATGATAGCTATTATTATACACAATATTCCTGAGGGTATAGCTACATTTTTAACAACAACTTCTAATTTAAATTTAGGTTTAAAATTAACTATTGCTATTGCTCTTCATAATATACCTGAAGGTATTAGTATTTCTCTTCCTATTTATTATTCTTCAAATAATAAGAAAAAAGCCTTTTTATATACTTTTATTTCTGCAATATCCGAGCCTTTTGGAGCATTTCTTTGCTTTATCTTTATTGGACCCTACATAAATATGTTATTTCTAGGATTTTTATTTTCCTTAATTTCTGGTATTATGCTGTATATATCTATATATGAACTATTAAAAGAATCTTTAAGTTATAATAAAAAATACTTAACAATTATTTTTTATCTAATTGGAAGTATTTTTGCCATTTTTAATAGTATACTCTTTTAATGCCTTTTTATAAACATCTTTTACTTTTGAAGCAAAATAAGAAAGAGAATAATTATTAGAACTAATTTTAGCATTATTTTCCAAATTTTCTAATAATCTTTTATCCTCAATTAATTTTAAAATTAATTGAGTAAGTTCACTTTTATTTTTAAATATATAACCATTATAACCATTAATAACAACATCTATAAAACTTTCATCATTTATACATAAAACAGGTTTCGAAGATGAAAATGCCTCCATTAAGGTTAAACCTTGTGTTTCATAATGAGATGCCGTTAGTAAAACGTTTGATATATTATAAAAAATAGGAATATCTTGATAATCTACTTTACCTGTAAAAATACAATTATCAAAAATATTTAACTTTTTAGCTAATACTTTTAATTCTTTTTCCAAAGGACCTGTTCCTATGATTAAAAGTTTAGCATTTTTATGTTTTTTTACTACATTAACATAACTTTCTATTAAAAAATCAACATTTTTTTCTTTTCCTAATCTACTTACAGATAATGAAATAAAATCATCATCTTTAATATTATATTTCTTTTTAATTTCTTTTATTTTAGACTTTTTAATATTATCTATATTAAATTTATCTATATCAATACCACTTGGAATAATACTTATGTTATGTTTTACTTTATAGTTTTTTATTATATTATTTTTTGTTTTTAAACTTGGTACGATAACTTCTTTTATTGTTTTTGAAAAATATACTTTCATATATGATTTTAAAATACTTTTTGTTACCTTAGAAGTAAAATGATCTAGCATTGTATCAAGATTTTGTTCATATAAAGAATGATAAGTATGAACCATTGGTATATCAAATTTTTTAGCCATTGACTTAGCAAAAAGTCCTATCCCAAATTCAGTATTAGAATGAATTAAATCTAAATGTAAATCTTTAATCATTTTAACAGCTTTTACAGGATATGTTATTCTTACTTTATAATCATATATATTAATTGGTAACCCTGGTATTCTAATAACATCATCTTTTTTTATATATTTATTATTTTTAGGAATACTGTTAACTGTAATTATAAATACTTTACAGTTTTCGTATTTTTCTAATGCTTTTTTTAAATTTTCAACTGCGATTACTACCCCACTTATTGATGGATAATAAATATCTGTAAAAATTCCTATCCTAAGTTTTTTATTATCTTTCATAATTTTTTCCTTTCATATATATTATAGTATATAATAAATATTAAAAAAAGATTAAAATTATAAAATTTCAATCTCATCGATAAGTTCAAATTGTTTTGTTAAAACTTCCCTAACTTTAGATTTTAACTGCTTTATATTTTTTTCTAACATTTCTTTTTTCATATCTAATTTTTGTGTTTCTATTAAAGCATCATTTATTATTTTATTAGCATTGTTTCTTGCCTCATTTATTATTAATTCTGCTTCTTTTTTTGCATTTTCTTTTAATTCTTTTTTTATTTGTTCTTCTTTTTCATAATTGTAATTATATGGTATATTACGTGATATTTCTAATTCTTTTTTTAATCTATCAATTTCTATTTGTTGATCTTTAATTGTAGATATATTTTGTTCTATTTTTCTAATTGCATAATCTAATATTTCCTTTATTTCTTCTTTATCATAAGAATATGTTTCATTCACAAAACATCACCACCTAATTACTTTTTATCTTACCATTCGTATTCGTTATTCTCTTTATTTTCTTCTTCTTTTTTTACTTTTGGTTTTTCCCCTTCAGTCATTTTTCCTTCAACTGAAACATTATTTGGAGTACACAAAAATATTCCATTACCAAGTTTTTGTAATGTTCCACTTATTGCATAAAGTGTTCCACTTAAAAAATCTATTATTCTTTTAGCTTGTTCAGGAGTTACTCTTTTTAAGTTTACTACTACTGTATTTCTTGCTTTTAAATAATCAGCGATTTGTTGTGATTCAGAAAATGCGCGTGGTTCAAGTAGAATCATTTTATTACCATTTCCTGTTGTTTCTTTAAATCCATCCTTTGTTACGCCATAATATTCATCATCTTTTGTATCTTCTCCAAAATCACTACCCATAAATTTTTTAAATTTATCAAAAGCCATATAAATCCCTCCGTATTTTTAATTTATAACTATATTTTAACACAACAATATTTATTTTTAAATAGTTTTATTTAATTTATTTTAATTATAACGTAAAAAAGTACAAAATTTGTACCTTTATTTTACTATTTTATTCTTCCACTACTTCAGCAGTTTCATCAATTACTTCTTTTTTAGAATAAAAATCTCTTACTTGTTTTTCAAGCTCATCTCTTAGTTTAGGATTTGCTTTCAAATACATTTTTACATTTTCTTTACCTTGTCCTATTTTTTCACCCTTATAAGCATACCATGCACCACTTTTATCTAAGATATTAGCATTAGCCGCTAAATCTATTATTTCACTTTCTTTTGATATTCCTTGACCGTACATTATTTCAACAGTAGCAGTTTTAAATGGTGGAGCAACTTTATTTTTAACAACTTTAATAACTGTTTTATTACCTACAATTGCATCACCATTTTTAATTGATTCTGCTCTTCTTACATCAAGTCTTATTGTAGAATAAAATTTTAATGCTCTTCCTCCAGGAGTTGTTTCGGGATTTCCAAACATTACTCCTACTTTTTCTCTTAATTGATTAATAAAAATTGCTGTTGTTTTCGTTTTATTTATTGTTCCTGAAAGTTTTCTTAAAGCCTGTGACATAAGTCTTGCTTGAAGTCCTACATGAGAATCCCCCATATCTCCATCAATTTCTGCTTGAGGTACTAATGCTGCAACTGAATCTATAACAACAATATTAACTGCTTCACTTCTAACTAAAGCTTCACATATTTCAAGTGCTTGTTCTCCTGTATCTGGTTGAGATAATAAAAGTTCATTAATATCAACCCCTAATTTTTTAGCATAAATAGGATCAAGTGCATGTTCTGCATCTATAAATGCTGCTCTTCCACCTTGTTTTTGCACTTCTGCAATTGCATGCAATGCTACAGTTGTTTTACCACTTGATTCTGGTCCAAATATTTCAATTATTCTTCCTTTTGGATACCCCATAACACCAAGTGCTAAATCAAGAGCTAAGCTACCACTTGAAGTTGTTTCAACTTCCATATGAGGATTTTCTCCTAATTTCATTATTGAACCTTTTCCAAATTGCTTTTCTATTTCTTGTAAAACCGCCTCTAAATTCTTATCTTTTTCTTTCGTTACTTGTTTTGCCATAACATTTCCTCCATTCATAAATCCATTATAAAATATAAAATTTAAAATGTCAATACTTTTTTCAAACATTTGTTTGTTGACTATTTTTTGTTTCAATTTTGACTTTTCGCCTTAAGATCAAAATTAAAAATTCAAGCTGTTTTAAGCCTGAATTTTCAAAATTATTTTTCTTCAAATTCTTGAAAAATTATTTTTTTATTTAAATTATAATACTCAAACATTGAAACAACAGACATAATTGTTCCAAAATATAAGAAGAAATCACTTACTCTATAACCCCATATTTGGAATGGTAAGTTATAAAAAAATGTAAGAATAACACCAACCATCAAAGTAGCTGTTTTAATCTTTCCTGATAATTTAGCTGCTTGAACTTTTCCGTTATTAGCACAAATCATTCTAATTGCATCAACAATAATATCTCTTACAATAATAACAACAGGAACAACGGCACTTATAAATCCTTGACAAGCAAAAATAATTAAAACAGAATTTACTAAAACCTTATCTGCGATAGCATCAACCAATTTTCCAAAATTAGTTACTTCATTATTCTTTCTTGCAAGCTTTCCATCATAATAATCTGTAATACTTGCTATTATAAATAATACACCACTTATTAAATATCTTAAGTCTATTAAAATATTTTTAAATAAAAATTGAGGAAAATTTACTCCTACTCTATAAAATGGAAATATTAACAAAATTATTATTACAAGTGATAATATAAGTCTTACAAAAGTAAGCTTTGTTGGTAAATTAAATTTTATTTTTTTCATATCTTACACCTATCCTATAATAAACTTTTTAAGTACAAAAAGTATAAATAATAAAATTATTATAAAAACTACTATTATTAATATAATGTTATATTTTTTATTAAAATCTACCATTTCTTTTGTATATGGTGATTTTATTTTTTTAACAACTTTTTCTTTATTTGTCTTTTCTAATCTTTCTTTTATATCATTAATACTTATTTTAGAAGTTTTTTCAAATAAATAATCATTATATTCATCCATTATTTTTTCTGTATCAAGTCCTAAATACTTAGAATAACTTTCAATTGTGTCTTTTATTTCCAAAATATCTTTAAACACTTTAGCATTTCCCTCTTCTAAGTTTTCAAGTAATACTTCTTTTATTCCTAAATCTTTAGAAACCTCTTCTAAAGTAATTCCTATTTCTTCTCGTTTTTCTTTAAACGATTCTCCAATATCTTTCAAAATAACACCTCTATTTATTTTAATAATAACATTTAATAAGCCATGTTCTGTACCTTAAAGGTGGCAAACATTTATCTATCTTTCGATCTCTAAATCAGTTTTTATTCCTTATTAGAGTTCCCCTACCATAATTTGGGTTTCTCGCTTGTGGGGTTTACTTCGTTCCACTTTTATTATTTCTAATAAATTCGTCACTATAGCACTTTATAAAAAAGACACCATATCAAAAGACTTAGGTTTCTTTTTAAGCCGTTAGAATACTCTACCTTAAGTTATTTATTCCTTAAGCACAAACACTAAAAGCATTTCAGCTTTTGCGAGCATGGACTTTCCTCTATATAATAATTATACAGCGTTTGCCTAAAATATTATTACTCTTTATCTTCTTTTTCACTACCATATATAACTTTTTCTAAGTTAGATAATCTTTTTAATACATCTAAATTATTTGTGTTTCCTGGACTAGCTTTAGCTATTTCTGTTTGAATAGATGCATCTCTTAAATCTTGTTTTAATTTAAGTATTTCATCATTTAATTTTTGATTTTCTTTAGATAGTTGCTCAATTATTTTAATAAATGTTTCGTAATCTTGAATAATTAAATCAAGATATTGATCAACTTCTTTTAATCTATAACCTCTAGTATCTATTTTAAATTCTTTTTCAAGTATTTCATTAGCAGTTAAATTCAAATTATTTTGAAACATACACTTCACCAATCCTTACATACTATATTTTAAGAAAAAAAAAGAAATTTGTCAATTATAATATAACTTATTTCTTTTTTATTTCATTTAAATGATAAGTATTTAATTTTAATTTACTGTATCTTGTCCTACTTAATAAATCATTTAATACTAAACTTACATAATCATTATTCATAAAATTCCTCTTTTCATTCTTTCTATAATTAATATACTACAAAATGTAAATATTTCATTATATTCGACAAAAGATATCAAATTATGTTAAATATAATAAAAAAGAATAGAAATTTAATCACTTTTATAGTATAATTTTAATATGAACAAGAAGGGAAATAATATGAACATAAAATATCCTGTTGGGACAAATAAAGATAAAAAGATAAATAAAGTTAAAACCTTTGGTAATCGTGGGATGACCTTGGAAGATGATTTAAACTTAACAAATTATTATTACTTAGAAAAAAATATTGCTGTAATTCATAAGAAGCCTACACCAATTCAAGTAATTAAAACATCTTTAAATAAAATAACACTTGCTTATTTTAAAGAACCATCTACAACTGATTATAATGGCCTTTATAAAGGGAAATATATTGATTTTGAAGCTAAAGAAACAACTTCTAAAACAAGTTTTCCTTTAGAAAATATACATAAACATCAAATAAAACATATAAGAAAAATTGATGAACATAATGGCATATGTTTTATTATAGTTAGATTTAATAATTTAAATACAACATATCTTTTATTTGCTAAAGATTTCTTGAATTTTATTGATAATAATACAAGAAAATCTATTTCCATTTCTTATTTTGAAGATAAAGGATATAAAATAAAATTTAATTTAAATCCTAGATTAGATTATTTAAAAATAGTTGATGAACATGGAGGTATTTATGAAAAATAATACTGATAAAGTTAAAAAAGAGAAAAAAACTGATAATAATGAAATGAAAAAAATAAGGTTAAATATTGATTTTAAAAAAGTATTAAATAAACTGAAACCTAAAAAAGAAGAAGTTAAAGAGAATAAAAATATTAATATTAATGATATAAAACAAGAAAACATTGAAAATATTGATAATTTAGAAGGGACTGTAGCTAATATGAAAAAAGTAACAGTAAAAAAGAAAAAGAAGAAAAAAATTAAAAAAACAAATGAAAACTTTAAAGGAAGAAGAGTTGATAAATTATTTATCTTAAGCTTAATTGTTTTAACTGCTTTAGTATTTGGTATTTGTTATTTACTTTTTGGTAAATTAATTGCTCTTGGAATGACATTTTTATTTGTCGTTGTAATGGCTTTTACACAAATACTTGATAACACTGCTAGAAATAGTAAAATAAGAAAGATTATAAAAACAATTGTTATTATTGGTATAGTTTTCTGTATCGTTGGCGTTGTTGTGATGGTTGCTTTCTTTATATATATAGCGGTTAAAGCACCTGAATTTGATTTAGAAAAATTCGAGAGAAATGAAACAACCCTTATTTATGATAATAAAAATGAACTTAAAGCAACACTTGGAGAAGAAAAACGTGAAAAAGTTACATATGATGAAATACCGGAAGTATTAATTAATGCAATTATCGCTACAGAAGATTCAAGATTCTTCCAACATAATGGATTTGATGCTCCAAGATTTATAAAGGCGGCAATCGGACAAGTTTTAGGTCATGATTCTGGTGGTGCTTCTACTTTAACAATGCAAGTTTCAAAAAATAATCTTACTAACTCTGATGTTAGTATAACTCGTAAATTTACAGATATATATTTATCTATCTTTAAAATAGAAAAAAATCTTTCTAAACAACAAATAATAGAATATTATGTAAATAATCCTTACTTAGGTAATTATTCATATGGAATAGAACAAGCATCTTTATCTTATTTTGATAAACATGCTTATGAACTTAACTTAGCTGAAGCATCATTAATCGCAGGGCTATTTCAAGCACCTGGAGAATATGATCCAACTGTAAATCCAGAATATGCTTATGAAAGAAGAGAAACAGTTTTAAATTTAATGGTTAGACACGGATATATAACAAAAGAAGAAGCTGAAATTGCTAATAATATATCAATTGAATCAATTTTAAATGCTAATTCTAATTCTACTAGTATTTATCAAGGATATATTGATTACGTTGTAAAAGAAGCTATTAAGAAAACTGGTCTTGATCCTTATTTCTATCCAATGGAAATATACACTAATATGGATACAAAAAAACAAGAAGGCGTTAATAATGTAATGAATGAAAAAACATATACATGGCCTAGTGGAAAACCTACTCTTCAAGCTGGAGTTGCTGCTATTGAATCAACATCTGGAAAAATCTTAGCAATAGGTTCAGCAAGAAATAGAAAAGGTGAAAGGGTTTTAAGTTATGCAACTGATATAAATAAACAAATTGGTTCTACCGCTAAACCACTATTCGATTATGGTCCTGGTATGGAATATAATAACTGGAGTACATATACAATTTTTAGGGATGAAAAATATTCTTATACAGGTGGCGGAGTTATGCAAAACTATGACTTTAGATATCTTGGCGATATAACTTTAAGATATGCTCTTAGTGACTCAAGAAACGTTCCTGCTTTAAAAGCTTTCCAACAAGTTGATAATAAAAAGATTTATGAATTTGTAACATCTCTTGGAATTGTACCAGAAACAACTGAAGGAAGCACATACTTACATGAAGCTCATTCAATTGGATCATTTAATGGCTCTAACCCACTTACTATGGCAGGAGCTTATCAAGCATTCTCTAATGGTGGATATTTCTATGAACCATATTCTATAAATAAAATTGTACTAAGAAATACTGGTGAAACATTTAACTATTCATCAGACAAAACAAAAGTAATGAGTGATTCTACTGCTTATATGATTACTGATGTATTAAAAGCAGTTGCTGTTCAAACTGGTGTTCGTGGAGCAATTAATACTCCTATAGCTTTAAAAACTGGTACTACAAACTATGATAGTAAAACAAGACAAGAAATGGGATATCCAAGTTCTGCTGCTCCAGATGGATGGATCGTTGGATATACACCAAATATAGTTATGGCAATGTGGACTGGATTTGATACTAATACTAAGGGTGAATACTTAACAAGTAACCAAATGACCTCTCATCGTAATGCTTTATATAGAGCACTTTCTAAAGCTGTATTTGATAGAACTGGACAAGATTTTAAACGCCCTTCAAGTGTTATTTCAGTAACTGTTGAAAAAGGAACAAACCCTGGATTTCTTCCAAGTGAAAACACACCAAGTAATATGAAGATTACTGAATTATTTAAAAGAGGGACAGAACCTACTGATATTTCAAATGCTTATATTCCTTTAGAAAATGTAACAGGTTTAACTTCAAGCTATGCTAATGGTGAACTAACACTTACATGGAATGCTGTAAATATGCCAACATTAAATAAAGGTGAAGACCAAAAATTTGGAAACTTTGGATATAAGGTTTATGCTGATGGTAAACTTCTTGGATTTACAAAAGATGCTACCTACTCTATTACAACTGATAATCCATATGCAACATATGTTGTTTACACAGCATTCGAAAAAGTTGATACAAATAGATCTAGTGGTGAAACGCTTACCTTATCACCTGATGTAACATTTAATTATTATGGTAATGATGTTACCCTTCACATTGGAGATACATATGTCGAAGATAATTTAAAAAATATTATTCGTGTTTATATGGAAGGTAGTGATGTTACAAGTGAAGTTACAATAACAATAAAAATGACTGATGAAACAGGTGAAGTTGTTGATACTATTGACACAACAAAACTTGGAGCATACAAAGTAGAATACTTAGTACAATATAAAAATGCAAGTAAAATATTTACAAAAAATATAACAGTTCTAGAATAAAAGTCATGACAAATGGCTTTTATTTTTTTATTTAAATATTGATGTATTAAAATAATTATTGTATAATTAATGTATATTTAATAAGGAGTGATTATTTTGGAAAATACACAAGAAAAAGACATAAAAAAAGGAAAGTTAAATAAATTTAAAAAATTAATAAATATAACAAGTATTATTATGTTTATATCATTTTTATTTCTTTCATACTCTATTCTTTTAATAAGTGGTGTTGAAACAGAATTAAGATATATAGGTATAGGTGTTTTATTAATTATAAATTTAATTGTAATATTTGTTTTAAATCAAATAATAAAAAAGAAAAAAATTGGTAGATATATTTTATATTTTATTATTTTACTTATATTAACTGTCGGTCAAGCAACTTTAGGTTATTTTGTTTATAAAACATACTCTTCAATTAATAATATAAATAAAGATAAAATAACTTACTCTACTTCATTAGTTGTAAGAACGGATAGTAAAATTGAAGAACTTAAAGATTTAAAAGATAAAAAAATAGGCATTCTTAACGATAAAAGTGATATTGATAATCATGTTTTAGGAATGCAGTTAATAAAAAATGAAAAGTTAAATGATAATAACACTATAGTTGATTATGATGATTTGAGTTCTTTAATTAGTGATTTATATAAAAAGAAAGTTGACGCTATTATTGTTTCAAGTAACTATGTAACAATGTTTAAATCAATTGAAACTTATAGTAAAATTGAAGAAGAAACTAAAGTTATAAAATCTTTAGAAAAGACATACAAAAAATCTGAAATTAGTAAAATAACTGGTGAAGATGATACAACACTAAATCAAAATTCAAGTATTAAAGAACCATTTACCCTTTTACTTATGGGGGTTGATGCTACTGGAGATAAACTAAATAAAAATGCTACAGGAAATGGTGATTCCTTAATGCTTATTACATTTAATCCTAAAACATTAAATGCCACAATATTAAGCATTCCAAGAGATAGTTATGTATATATTCCAAATATGGGAACTGAAAATAAAATAACACATGCTGCTTGGGGTGGTACTAATCATATGATTAGAACGATTGAAAGATTTACTGATGTTAAGATTAATTACTATATGAAAATCAACTTCCGTGGAGTTGTAAAACTAGTTGATGCTTTAGGTGGTGTATATATTGATGTTCCAACAGATATGTGTACCGATAATAGTTATAGATATGGAAAAATATGTTTAAAAGAAGGATACCAAAAATTAAATGGTGAACAAGCTTTATCATTTGCAAGAAATAGATATGCTTTTGCTACAGGAGACCTTCAAAGAGGAGTTAACCAACAAATTGTTGTTCAAGCTATGTTAAATGAACTAAAAAATATTAAAAGTGCTAGTCAAGCTTTAAATATTCTTGATACAGTAAGTGAAAGTATGGATACAAACTTTACAACAAAACAACTCTTATCTTTCTATGATATATTTAAAACAGTTTTAGAAACAAGTAGTAATGATAGTAACTTAATAAATGTTCAACAACTTTACCTAGCAGGATCTGGACAAAATATCTATGATGAAAGAACTGGGTGGGTTTTATATAACTATATAATTAATCAAAGTAGTTTAAATAAAGTAAAAGATGCAATGAAAAAGAATTTAAGTACATCAACAAAAACAATGACTAAAGAAATGGACTTTGACATTGAAGACAAATTTGAAATGACTACAATTGGTAAAACTGGTTTAAGCGCCACAAAATTATATACCCTACTTCCTAACTTTGAAGGAAAAAGTATTGATTATGCAAAATCTTGGTTAAACAGTAATGGTATAACTGATATAAAAATAGAATATGTAGAAAGTGATAAAGATGATGGAACTATTCTATCACAAAGCTTACATTCTTCTAAAAGAGTTGATTTAATAAAAGGTTCTATTACATTTAAAGTAGCAGAGAAAAAAGAAGAAGTAGTTGATCCTACCCCAGTAGAACCAACTGACCCTACAGACCCTACTGAACCAACTAATCCAGGTGAAGACAATACCACTACTACAGAACCAGGTGAAGATACTAAACCAGAAACTCCAAGTACAGGAGAAAATACTGAAGAAACAAATAATAATGAATAAATTAAAAGAGGATTAATATAAATTAATTCTCTTTTTTATTAATTATAATATTAAACATCATCCCTCTAAATTAGGAATATCATCTACAGATAGCATTTCATCCACTGTTATTCTTACTCTTATTGTTTCATTATTTACTTTTACACAATAACCTTTTTGAATATTTTCTACTATACCATAAAACTCCCAGAATGGTCTATTTGCGGTAGGACTTTTATAATCTATGAAAGTTGAACCTAATGAATCTTCTACAACTGGTTTTTCCTCTGTTTTTATTTTTACATTCACAAATGATATATTCTTTTCTACTTTTTTAATATACAAATATGAATTTGTTCCTGGAGCTCCAGTTGTACTTGTACTAAAGTTTTTTATATATTTCCATCTATCCTTTTCTTTTTTAAAAACAGCTATTGAACCATCTACAGTATATACCGTTTTATTACTATTTTTTACATTCTTTCTATATAAAATAATCTTCTTATCTTTATAGTCAAATTTATCCACTATTGAACTTGTTGGGTAAAAATATTTAAAACCTTGCTCTGCTGTTTTAAAGCTAAATAACTTACTTTCTATAGGTAATAAAGTTAATACAATAACTATTCCTATTAAAACAGGTGTTCTTATATATTTTTCATTTCTTTTCTTTGCTATATAAGATAACACTAAATATACTAAAACTACTTCAATTATTATAAATAATACATGATTCATAATCGCCCTCCATATAACTTCTTTATTCAAGTATAACATTAATTTTCTTAAACAATTATTATATAATTAAAACTTTAACTCATTTATTATACATTCTTCCAAAACATCAATACTAAGTTTAGCTTTATTTCGTATTTTATTAGAGTATCCCATATCATATAATAAACTTTTTCTTTTGTTATATAATTCATAACCCTTTATTATTCCTTTTTGGAGTTTCTCAGGTAAAAAAAGATTAATATTAAATTCCGTAAATGGTATGTACTCATCCTTTGGTGGTGTTAATTCAAAATTACCTAAATATTTCAAATCACTTGGTACTTTACTTTTTCTTACAAGCATCAAACTAAATAAATAATGGTTTAAATTTCCAAATTCATCTGGGTAAAAAGCTGTTTTACTTTTTTCTTCTTTTTCTTGTTCTAATTGCTCTTTACTGCGTGAGGAATATGGAATAAATCTTTCTTCCCATAATGTTAATCTCGTTATAACATATTCTAATTTTTCTAATTCTTCTTTTGTTTTTGGTAATCTTTCATCATTTGTTATTTTCGCCCTAAAAACAGGAAATGGCGTTTTTCCAGCTGATGTTCTTTCACCAACTTTATTAAATATCAAATATTTTCCATTATACATTTCATTATTTGTTATTTTTAAATAAAACGTATCATTAATTAACCAATTTTTTGGACTTTCTTTCTCTTTTATCATACTATTCTCCTACATCACTTATAAATAAATTTTTCTGGCGATACATTTTCTTCTAAGGTTTTTAAGAATTTTCCAAAATTACTATATCCATTATCAAAAACAATCTTATCCTTATTGTTAAAATATATTTTTATAGTTAAATCCATAGAAACTAATTTTGACTTTTTTATTTTAATATTTACTATATCATTATAGTAATAAATTTTACTTTTTCCAATAATAGGTTGTTTTTCTATTTCATTTTTTCTAACATATATTTTGTATTTTATAAAATGCAATAAAATCAATAAATCCAAAAAAGAAAGAATAAAAAATGTTATAATTGCGCAATTATCTTTTATTAATTCGTCAATAGGAGTTGTTAAAATAAATACAAATAAAATTAAGATAAAAAGTATTACAATTCCATAGATAACTGATTTTTCTACTTCGACAACATATCCTTTTGATCTATTCTTATTCTTTTTCTTCTTTTTACTGAAAAAAATACATAATATTCCTTTTTTAATCCTTTTATTTTTTTTACTTTCCTTAACAACCTTAGTTTTAAGTATAAAATCTCCAATTGTTTTATCAAATATTAAAACAGATAAAATTTCTATTGGAAATAATAATATAAATATTAAATTTCTAACAATTAGTTTCCAGGCACTTGGGATATTTCCGTCTTCATCTACCACTTCTATTTCCATCATATGTTTACCTATACTTCTGTTTCCTAACATTAAATCATTTATTAATATAAGAATAAACCATACAATTAATAAAGGCATTCTAAAGAGATTAATTGTACCATTATACATTATTAGATTTTTTACTATCGATGAACCAATAAACAATATAGCATAATATATGTAAAAATCAATAACATACGACCAAAATTTTTTACATTCCATATTAACTACTCTCCATATAACTTCTTTATTCAATTATAACATTAATAATGCTTAATTAAAATCATTTCTTTATTAATTCTTTTATTATCTCTTCTAGTATTATGTAAAATGGTATAGCTATTAATACACCAAGTATACCAAATAAATTACTACATATTACTAAAGCTAAGATAGCTTTTAAATTATTTATTTTATTTGTTTTTTCATATATTTTAGGATCTATTATATAACCATCTATTATAGGAACAACAATTGCTATTATTAAACATATAATAAATAGCTTTTTTGATACACAAAATCCTGTAATAAGGGCAATAATATTAGTAAATAGCCCTCCGAAATAAGGAATAAATGTTGTTATACCTGCTAAAAAACCTAATAATAAATAATTAGGATGTCCTACAACTAAATAAATAATTGTATATTCAATTATTTCTACAATTACTATTATACCTGTTCCTTTTAAATAATTTGTTAATGCTTTATCAATATTAATTATTATATTATATAGTTTTTTATTATTTAAAGATAATAAAAATAATCTTATTTTTTCTTTTATATAATCCATTTTAAATGTAAAAAAGATACTTAATATAAATACAATAATTATATTAGTAATTGTATTTACTGATTTAGATAATAAATCAAATGATATAAATTTATTTATTATTTTATCTATTTCTTTTACTAATATATCTTTTATATAACTAAAATCTATATTAGTATTATTAAAAAAGTACTCTATTTCATAAGATAAACTTATTATTTGATTTAAAAGTATTGGAATAGAAAAGTAGAAAATAATACTTATTATTAATAAAATTAATACAATTACAAATACTCTTGATATATTTTTATTTATCTTTATAAATTTAGAAAAAGCATTTATCACATATGAAATAACAAAAGATATTATTATTGGTAAAGTTATACTTTTGAATACAATAAAAATATCTTTTATAAAAAAGAATGATTTGGAAAAGAAAAAAAGAATAACAGTAATTAAAGCAAAATTAATTAATTTAAAATTAAGTTTGCTCAAAATTACCATCATCCTTTCATAACTATTTTTCTATTATAATAGTAGTTGGTCCATCATTTATTAAACTTACTTTCATATCACTTCTAAAAATACCTGTTTCAACTTTTAAATTAGATTTTTTTAATTCTTCAACAAATAAATCATACAAAACATTTGCCTCTTCATGTTTAAGTGAATTTATATAACTAGGTCTATTTCCTTTAGAAGTATCAGCATACAAAGTAAATTGTGACACAACAAGTAATTCTTTATTAAGTTCTAAAGCACTTAAATTCATTACATTATTACTGTCTTCAAATACTCTTAAATTTACTATTTTATTAACAATATATTTTATGTTAGATATATCATCATTATGTGTAAAACCTACAAAGATTAATAATCCTGAATTAATTTTACCAACTTCTTCTTTATTTACAACAACACTTGCATTTAATACTTTTTGTACTACTACTTTCATTATTAATCTACCTTTCTAACTGTTTCTGTTACATGTTTTACTTTATTTATTTCTTTTATACATCTATCTATTTCAGTTGTATTATTAACAAACAATGTTACTAAATATACATAATAAGATGATTTACTAATAATATTCATACTTTCTACTTGAATATTTATGTTATTAACAGCTTGCATTATATCAAATAAAATATTTTCATTTGATGAAGTGTACACAAGAAGTTCAGTATAATATTTATTTTTTGTAACACTATTAAATCTAGCATCAATTACTTTTTCATCTAAAGTTTCAACATTTAAACAATTTTTTCTGTGAATACTAATACCGTTATTTTTAGTGATAAATCCTATTATTTCATCACCAGGTACAGGATAACAACAACTCGCAATATGTGTTTTTATATTATTTGTATCACCAACAATTATATCATTTTCAAAAGTTTTAGTAACAACTTTTTTAGGCTTTTCCTCTTCTTTTATTTCCTCTTCATCTTGTTTTTTCACAACACTTTTGGCACTATATTTACCATTACCTATATTAAGGTATAAGTCTTCAAGATTATCTAATTTTAATTCCTTTAAAACTTCATTTAAGTTTTCTTGTTTCATAAAATCAGTTATAGCTATTTTTTCTCTTCGTAATTCTTTTTCTAATAAATCTTTTCCACTTGTTATATAATCTTCTTTACTTGTTTTATTAAAGAAAGCTTTTATTTTATTTTTAGCTTGAGTTGTTTTTGCAATATTTAACCATTCTCTTGAAGGTCCTTGACTTGCTTTATTTGTTATTATCCTAATAACATCTGTATTTTTAAGCTCATATGATAAAGGTACCATATTATTATTCACAATAGCACCCACTGTTTTGTCTCCCACTTCACTATGAACACGATAAGCAAAATCAATTGGTGTAGAACCTTTAGGAAGTTCAAAGACATCTCCTTTTGGTGTATATACATAAATACTGTTATTTAAAACTTCATTTGTTACTGTATTAACAAAATCTTCATTACTTAATTTTTCTTCATTAAGCTCAATAATTGATTTATAAAACTGCAATTTTTGTTCTGTTATGTTTTGCATTTCAACCGAAGCATTTTTTCCTTCCTTATAAGCCCAATGAGAAGCAATACCATTTTCAGCAATTTTATCCATATCATAAGTTCTTATTTGAATTTCAAAAAGGTTACCATCTGGTCCAATTACGGTTGTATGAAGAGTTTGATAAAGATTAGTTTTAGGCATAGCAATATAATCTTTAAATCTTTTAGGAATAGGTTTATATTTTGAATGAATAAGTCCTAAAGCTAAATAACATTCTTGTTCTTTTTCGACAAGAATTCTAATAGCAAGAAGATCATATATATCATTAAAACTTCTACCTTTATCAAGTTTTTTATAAATACTATAAATACTTTTAGAACGTCCTTTTATTTCATGTTTTATTTTATTTTGCTTAAGTAAATTACTTACTTCATCCATCATATTATTAACATAAGAATCTCTTTCCACTTTAGTTGTATTAAGTTTTTCGGCAATATCAAAATATATTTCAGGTTTTAAATATTTTAAAGATAAATCTTCTAGTTCACTTTTAATTTTATGCATTCCAAGTCTATGAGCTATCGGTGCAAGTATTTCTAGTGTTTCTTTTGCCTTTTTCTTTTGTTTTTCAACTGGTAAAGCATAAAGTGTTCTCATATTATGGAGTCTATCAGCTAGTTTTACAATAATAACTCTTACATCCTCACTCATTCCTACGATTATTTTTTTATAATAACTTGTTAAATATTCATTCTCTGTTGAAATATTTATATTGTTAATTTTAGTAACACCATCAACAAGTTTTGTTATTTCTTTGCCAAATTCTTTTTCCATTTCATCCATACTTGTATCAGTATCTTCTAAAGTATCATGTAAAAGTCCTGCACATATTGTTTCTTTATCTGCTTTTATTGTTGTTAAAATATAAGCCACATTTAAAGGATGAATTATATATGGTTCACCAGTTCTTCTTCTTTGCCCATCATGCTTTTCTTTAGCAAAGTGATATGCTTTATCAATTAGTTTTATATCTTCATCATCTAAATATGTTAAATTATTTCTTACTGTTTCGTAACTAATATCCTCTTTTTTCATAATTAATCCTTTCTTTGTAATATCTTATATTTAAATAATTACAATTTAATATATCATTTACTATTTCACTTAAAGATAAATCTTTTTTATTTTTCCAAGAATTAAAAAAATATGAAAATATATCTTCTTCTGTTATATCATTCACACCTAACTTTTTAAAATAACTAACTCTATTTCTTAAAGCAGGATATATTCTTATTTTTAAATCTTCTAGTGATGTAAAATCCATATTAACCATCTTCTTTCTTATTTATATCTATATTATATATGATTATAAATAAAAATTAAAGAAAAATCTAACATTAGTTAGATTAATTTAGTAAAGATTTTATTATTTCTACTTTATCTAATTTTTCCCATGGTAAATTATTCTTTCCAAAGTGTCCAAAACAAGTTGTTAAATGATATATTGGTTTTGAAAGCTCTAGTTCATTTATGATATTTTGTGGTTCAAAATTAAATACTTTATTTATGATTTCTAATATTTTATCTTCAGGTATTTTATTAGTGTTATAAGTATTTATATATAGTGAAACTGGTTTTGACATACCTATTGCATATGATACTTGAAGTTCCATTTTAGAACAGATTTTAGACGCTACGATATTTTTACAAACATATCTTGCATAATAAGAAGCACTTCTGTCAACCTTTGTATAGTCTTTACCAGAAAAAGCTCCTCCACCATGGCCACAAACTCCTCCATAAGTATCAACAATTATTTTTCTTCCTGTTAAACCACTATCAGCAATCGGACCTCCAAGAACAAATCTACCTGTTGGGTTAATATAGATTTTAGTATTTTCATTTATCATTTCTTTTGGAATAGTTTTATCTATAATTTTTTCTTTTATATCTTTTCTTAAAGTATCTAAATCTATTTCATCATGCTGTGCTGAAATAACTATTGTATCTACATATTTTGGTACATCATCAATATAACATATTGTAACTTGTGTTTTACCATCTGGCCTTAGGTATGGGATTTTTTTTGTTTTAAAAGCATTATATAACTTTTCTGATAATTTATTTGCTAAATATATAGAATATGGCATAAAGTTTTCTGTTTCATCTGTAGCATAACCAAACATCATTCCTTGATCACCTGCCCCAAGAAGTTTAGAATCACTTGATGTATTTACTCCCATAGCAATATCATTTGATTGAGTATTAATGTTTATACTAACTTTAACATTATTTCCATTAAAACCTAGATTATCATTATCATAACCAACGTCAATAATGGTATTTCTAACAATTCTTTCAATGTCAATTTTTGCCTTACTTGTTACTTCACCCATAACTACTATTCCATTTTTATGGGCACATACTTCTACAGCCACTCTTGAAGAACTATCTTCTTTTAAATATGCATCTAATATCATATCTGCTATTTTGTCACATAACTTATCTGGATGTCCAGGTGTTACTGATTCTGATGTAAATAATTTTTTCATAATATCCCTCCTTTTTACCTTAAAAAGAAAAGTACATAGAATAATCTATGTACTTGATTATCCTTATTTTTCGATTATAACATCGCAGGAATTAGCACCTAATTTAATAGGTTGCCGGATTTCTTAGGGCCTGTCCCTCCATCACTCTTAATAAGGTAAATTTTTATTTACATTTATAATTTTAATCTTTTATTTATACTTTGTCAAATGTTTTTTATTTGAGTTTTTCAATTGCTTCATCAAAGGTAGAGGCTTTAATTATTTCAATATCATAGTTATATCTATTTTTTAATTCCATGACTTCATCATAATTTTCATAAGGACATATAAAAATATCTGCCTTAGCTTTAACGGCTCCTTTTAGTTTATATTTAACTCCACCGATTTCACCAACATTACCATCTGCATCAATTGTACCTGTTCCCACTATTTTTCTACCCTTAGTTATATCTTCATCAACTAATTTATTATAAATACTTAAAGTAAACATAAGTCCACCACTTGGGCCACTTTCTTTATTTCCAAATTTTAAAGAAACGTCATTACTAACATCATAATCATATATGGTAATAATTGATACACCAAGTTTAACTTCATTATTAAGAAGAATAAGTTTAGAATTAACATCTATTTCTTTATTATTTCTTTTTACAGTTACTGTTATTAAATCATTTTCTTTGTAATTTAATAAAACCTTTTTAACATCATCTAAATTATATACTTTAATATTATTTATTTTTAATATTTCATCTTGAACTTTTAAATTACTATTACTATTCTCATCAATATAAGTTACATACATACTAGAATTAACAATATTAACTTGCCTATTTGCTTTTTGATATGCTAATCTTATTGAAGAACTTATTGATTCTTTAAAATATAGTTTATTTCTAAAATTATAATCATCAATTGTTTCATTATCATATACTATTTCTTCATTCTTTTCTAAATCTATGTCTTTTATTATTTTTCCAAGAGTATACGTTAAAACATTTCCTTTAGCCTGTTTTACATAAGCACTGTTAAAACTACCATCTTTTTTTCTTTCATTTAAAACGCTTATTTTTTTATCTATATTAATTGTACCTCCCGTTGGAAAAGTAACTGTATAATCAACTGGAATTAATAAAATAAGCATAATTACTATTGGTAAGAAAAAAGATATTACTTCTTTAGGATTTTTAAAAAAATCTTTAATATTTTTTTTTATTTTTTGTATCATATTCTGTCTCCTTAATATAATTATAACAGGAAAGAAGGATTTTTATGAAAAAAAAGATATTTTGTTTTCTTATTGTCAGTTTTTTACTAGTTATTACTTTTAGTATTTTTTCTTATTCTAAAGAAATTAATGATACGATAAGTTTAAGTATTAATCTTTTTATTAAAAATGTCTTCCCTAGCTTATTTCCTATGTTTGTTATTTCAAATCTTCTGGTATCTATTAAAACTCCTAAATTTTTAGGTAATATTTTTAAAGATATATTTTATAAATTATTTAAAGTAAAAGGTGAAGGAAGTTTTGTTTTTTTTATGAGTATGATAAGTGGCTTTCCTAGTTCTTCAATTTATGTAAAAGATTTATTAGATAAAAAACTAATTGATATTTATGATGCCTCTAAAATTCTTACTTTTACATTCTTTTCTAATCCTTTATTTATTATAAATACTATAGGAATTATGTTTTTAAATAACAAAGTTTTTGGTTTTTATATTTTAATATCTCACATTATAGGTAATATTTTAACAGGAATACTATTTAGAAATATATATGAACCTATTAATAATGTTAAAAATATCAGTTTAAAAAATTCAATAAAAGATTTTTATTATGATATTAATAATACAAAAATATTTAAAGAATTATTAAATGGCATTAAAAAATCTTTAAATATTTTAATTAATATATTTGGTATCATTACTTGTTTTTTAATTATAACAAAAATTGTTACTTTAAAACTTAATTTAAATCCTTTTATTTCAAGTGTTTTATCTGGTATTTTAGAAATGACTACAGGACTTAAAAGTATAACAAGTCTTAATATAGCAGAAGAAACAAAACTTCTAATATCAACATTTTTTATATCTTTTGGAGGATTAAGCGTCCATGCTCAAATATTTAGTATGTTAGATGATTATAAAGTAAATTATTTTCTTTTTCTAATATCAAGACTTATCCATGCTTCATTAAGTGTCTTTATTTGTTTATTTCTTTATAAATTATAAGGATAGATTATTTTAAATCCTAAATTATATTTTGAAATATTATTGTAAAACTCTTCTTTAAAGGTATCATCATTTATCATTTCATCCAAGATAACTGTTTTAAAATAAGGAACATCTATTATTAAATAATTATCTTCTTCTTTTATACTAACACATGAATTATTACATTCATTATCATAATTATTTAAAAAATTAACTTCCATACTGTATGGCAAAACATATTTATAACCATTAAATTCTATTTGTTTTGCTAATAAATCTATTTCAAATTTAGTTTTAGTATCATCTTTAAAAGTTATTTCTTTACAAATACTTGATGATGTACTACAATCAGTCATACTTTTATATCCTTTTGTTAACATTGTTTTATGAAAATCTTTATATAAATCGTTTTTAAATTCTGTTACTTTTTTCTCTTCCAATTTTTGATTTGCTAAAGATCTTATTTCATTAACAACATTTAACATTCCTATTGCTATTACCATAAGAAGTGTAAAAGATATGATTAACTCTACAATAGTAATTCCTTTATTGTTTAACTTTTTCATATTACGCCTCACAGTCTACAGAAAAGTTTGATGTATCTTTAGTATTTTCTGTTTTTGTTCTATATTTATATCCATTACTTCTACCTTCACATCTATTGTCATTTGTTGACATGCAAACAGTTTCAGGATTGCTCGTAAAACTATTTTTTCTATAAAAAGTCCCAGTTACTTGTTCACAAGTATCACTAACAACACAAGGTGTTTCTGTATAATCACTCCATGTATCATTTGTTTTTGTACGATACAAAACAGTTTCTGTTTCACAAAGATTTAAATTACCTTCATTTACTTCACACACTTTTTCACTAGTCCAAGTACCTATATTTATATATAATTGATTGACTCTTTCACACATTCCCTCTTCTACATTACAGGGTTTAAAAGTGTAATTCCAATTACCATAAATATATTTATTACATTTTTTTGAATAAAAATTACTGTTAGCGTAGCCATAATCTGTTTTAATAATTAATCTATAAAGTTCATCATTACTGTTATAATTTGGAATATAACTAATATATTTAGCTAATTTTCCATCTGTAAAAGAAGATGTTTTTATTTTTTCAGGATTATATGATGTCAAAATAAGCGTTTTTATATTAAACTTTTTAGCATTAATATTACATTTATTTAAAAATTCATTACTAAAATTATAATTATTACAAGTACCATTTTCAATTAATGTTACATAATTATTATTTGAAACATTTGTAAGTAAATTATTTTTAGTTGTAGTATTTGCTTTTAAATACTTTAGATACATTACTCTTGTGTAAAATAATGCATACTCTGTATCAATATTATTATAGTAAAGTCTATTTTCATATTCTCCAATATTAGGATAAAAATTAGAATACACCGCGATAAATAAAACAAGTATTGCTACACTTACAACCATTAATTCAGTTAACATAAAACCCTTATTATTTTTTTTCATAAAAAACTTCTCCTCAGTCACTTGATTATATTACAATATTATTATATAATATTTTTATAGTAAAAGTAAATAAAAAGAATAAAAGAGGAAGATATTATGAGAGAATTTGATTTTACAAGTACACCAATTGTAAATATTGTAAATGACATTATTATTGATGCAGTTAATAAAAACGCCAGTGATATTCACTTCGATCCACATGAAAAATTTTTAAAAATTAGAGTTCGTGTCGATGGTGATTTACAAGATTATTCAATCGTAGATAATAAATATAAAAGAAATTTAATAACTAGAGTAAAATTACTTTCAGGAATGAATATAACTGAGTCAAGACTTCCTCAAGATGGTGCAATAAAAAGTAATATTAATGGAAAAGACTTAGACCTTCGTGTATCATGCTTACCTACTAATTTAGGAGAAAAAGTTGTTATAAGAATTCTTGATTATACAATGAGTTTTGAAGGTCTTGAAAAATTAGGATTTTCTAAAACAAATTACGAACATATTTTAAAAATGATTTCCAATCCAAATGGTATTGTATTAGTAACTGGTGCGACTGGTAGTGGTAAATCAACAACTGTTTACTCAATGTTACAAAAACTTAATAGAGAGGAAACAAATATAATTACTGTTGAAGACCCAGTTGAAATGAATATTGAAGGTGTAAACCAAATTCAAGTTAATAGTGATATTGGTTTAACTTTTGCTAATGTTTTAAGATCTATTTTAAGACAGGACCCAAATATTATATTAATCGGAGAAATAAGAGATAGTGAAACTGCTAAAATAGCTATTAGAGCATCAATTACAGGACACTTAGTTTTATCAACACTTCATACCAATAATTCTTTAAACACTATTGAAAGACTTTTAGATATGGATGTTGAAAGATACCTACTTTCTTCTTCCTTAAAAGGAATTATATCTCAAAGTTTGGCTAAAAGACTATGTCCACATTGCAAAAAACTTGTTCCTACAACAGACTGGGAAAAACAAATATTTAGAAAATCATTAGGCATTGAAGTTAATGAAACATATAAAGCAACTGGTTGTGATAAATGCCATAAAGGTTATAAAGGAAGAATAGCAATTCAAGAAGTTTTATATATTAATGAAGAAATAAGAAACGCTATTAATGAATCTAAACCTCGTGAAGAATTGCATAAAATGATTTATAAACAAGGAACTTTAACAATTTTCCAAGATGGTCTTATGAAAGTACTTGATGGCATTACAACAATTGAAGAAATATTTAGAATTGTTGATGAAGATGATGATATTTATAGCAATGCTAAAGTTAAAAAACTCGAAGAAGAAAATCCTACGGAACAAAAAGTTACTAAAATAGAAAGAATACCTTTAGAAGAACAGAATGAAGATAATATAAAAAAACCTGAGATTATTAATAACAAAACGCTTGATAAAGAAAAACAAAATGATAGTGATTTCAATTTAGATAACTTTATTAATGAAGATAATAAAGTTAATGAATTTAATTTAGATAATTTCATTAACAAGGAAAAAGAAAAAACAGGAAATGATTTTACACAAGATTTAATTAATTTAATAAATAACAATTAAAGATCAAGAAATTCTTGATCTTTTTTAATATTTACTTATATATTCGTTATATCCCCCTAAACAATTAACTACATTATATCCTCTATTAGCAAGTGTTGTACATACTCTTGCACTTTGAAGACCTTTACTACAATAAACATAATAAGTTTCATCTTGTTTTAAATAATCTTCCGGATTAGTAAGTAAAAAGTTCATAGGGATATTTCTAGAAGTTGGAATAGATCCTAATTTATATAAATAGTTATCTCTTATATCTATTATATTAACACGACCTATCATCTTTTTTAAATCACTAGTTGGTATACTTGAAAGCATAACCTTCCCTCCTGATTTATTATATGAAAATAGATTTTCTTTAATAATTATATATATACCAAAAAATAATAACTATAATTTATAAGATCCGTTACATTATTACAAACAAAATATAAATATTTTCATAAAGTATACTACATGTTAATGGAGGTATAATATGAACTTTAATGAAGATAATGATATTTATTTTAGAAATAAACTATTAGAACTTGGCTTTTTCCTAGACCTGGTAGAACAAGATTAACTGGTCCGACTGGTCCTATTTATAACTCTCCTACTAGTTACGATAGTGTTTTGTTTATAAGTTTTGCCCAAGCCAACTATTCAAGAATTATGGCTTTCCAAGATTATATAGAAATACCTAATAATAACGAAGTTTTTACTATAGGAAATGACAAAGTTGACATTTTACAAAAAGGTGTTTATGAAATAACATTCTGTGGACAAATAACTGGAGTAGATCAAAACCATGGAGCAATATTTTATTTAACTGAAAAAAGTGGTGCTGTTGTTAAAGATTTATCTTTTGAACTAAAAAGTGGAACAACTAATCGTATGGATTGTTCTGAAACAATTATTACAGAATTTGAAAATCCCACTACTCTTCTTGTAAGATGTGGTATCATCGGTGATAGTAGTACTGCTAATATTGATTTTGCTAATGTAAATTTAATTATCAAAAAATATAATGTATAAAACTTATTTTAACGCCTATAATTTACTGAGGTGTTATTTTGAAAAAAATATTAATTTTATTTGGTGGAAATTCTTATGAACATTTAGTTTCATGTAAATCTGCCAAAACAATAATGGAAAACATTGATAAGAAAAAATATGATGTCACTTTAGTAGGCATAACAAAAAGTAATACATGGTATATTTATAATGATTTATTAAAATATTTAGATAATGAATTATGGTATACAAAAAATGTTATAAAAATAGATAATATTATTTCATTTTTAAAAACATTTGATAAAGTATTTCCTATCATACATGGCAATCCTTTAGAAAATGGTAATCTTCAAGGTTTATTAAACATGTTTAATATTAAATATGTAGGAAGTAATTTAGAAGAATCAAGTATCTGTTATGACAAAGAAATTACTAAAATTATTTTAAACAACTATAATATTAATCAAGTTCCATATAAAGTAATTTTAAATAAAAAAGATGATTTAAAGCTTAATTTTGATTTTCCTGTTATTGTAAAACCATCAAGGTGTGGTTCTTCAATTGGAATAAATATAGCTTATAATAATAAAGAATTAAAAAAATATATAAAAGAAGCTTTCAAATATGATAATAAAGTAATTGTTGAAAAATATATAAAAGATAATTTAGAACTAGAATGTTCCATCTTAGAAAATAAAAAACTTTTAGTATCAACTGTAGGTATGATAAAACCTATAAATAAATTTTATGATTACGAAGCTAAATATGAAAAAACATCTAACCTTATAATACCTGCTTTAATAAATAAAGAACTAGAAAAAGAAATAAAAATGTTATCTTTTAAAATATTTAAAATTTTAAATTTAAAAAATTTAGCAAGAATAGACTTTTTATATGATAATTCAGCCAACAAACTATATTTTAATGAAGTAAATACAATGCCAGGTTTTACAAATATTTCAATGTTTCCTTCTTTATTTAATTATGATAATATAAATATAAAAGAATTAATCTCTATTTTAATAGAAAATTAATTCTTTTATTTTTTATAAATGAAGTGCCTTTTTAGGACAATTATTAACACAATTTAAACATAATATACATTCTGTTTTATTTTTACCACTTCTTTTAGGATCAAGTATATCAACATTCATTGGACAATTTCTTAAACATTTTTTACATGAAATACATTTTGCTTTATCACACTTTACTCTCATAAAAGAATAATAACTAAATGGTTTTAAAAATATTGTGATTGGACAAATATATTTACAAAATGCCCTATTATCTTTTAGAATAAATGCTAAAACAATACCTACAGTATAATAAATAACATTTCCAACAATAAATGATATAAACATAATTTTATCTAAGTTTTTAACATGAAAAATAAATAATAAACTTACAAACACTAATGATAAAATAAACATTATATATCTAATAAATCCTATTTTCTTTCTAGGATTATTGTTAACTTTATATGGTAATAAATCTAAAATCATACCAGTCCAACAAGCATATCCGCACCATCCTCTTCCAAAGAATAATGGTCCAAGTATTTTAGCTACTAAATAGTGAATAACTGCAGCTTCAAATACTCCAAGAAACAAATAATACCAAAAACCTTCAATTTGCATATTTTCTCTTGAGATAATCCCTAAATAAACAAGCATATAAAGTCCTACAGAAAACTGAACAACATTTCTAGCATATTTATATTTTTTAGAGTATAAATATACTCCTGATACTATACAAGTTCCTATATAAATAAAATTAAATAAATAAAACTTGTTTTTTGTAAAATAATATAATAATACTGCTATAGTAACAAATATTAACCATATTATTATTAATTGATAATTATTTTTTAACCATTTTTTCAATTTATTCACCTACTTCATTGACACACTATTATTTAATAATATAACACCATATATAAATAAGACATCTTTATCTTTAAAATCTATATAATTTTTTAATATTTTTGGTGAAATATATCTTGTATCTACAACAGTTATTTTCTTATAACCATTAATAAATAATGGTATTAAACTACTTCCATAAGAATCTCTAAACACAATTAATTCTTTAGAAGAAGTACTATTTTCATTTACAATATCAATTAAAGATACTGCACCAGATAAATAAACATCATACTTATCTAAAGATGATAACTTATTTAAATTATAAACACTTTCTTTTTTAGAAGTTTCATAATTATAAACATAACTATTACTAATAACGTCATTTGTTAATATTTTTATATAATCTTCTCCTGTTTTAACTGGTAATTGATAATAATAAACTCCTTTAAACATATCAAGGTTTTTTACATCATAACTAGAAATGCTAAAATCCATATTTTCAGCAAAATAATTTGCTATTTTTTCTAAAGACTCCTGTTTCCAATGTGTATCTGTTTTATAATAATCTTCTAAAGTTAACAAAGGAAATATATTTATATAATTTAATGAAGATAATCTATCTTTCATAATTTGTTGTAATTTATCATAATCAAGTTTTAAATTATTTTTATTTATAAAATAATTCTTATCTGGTATTATTGAATAATATATATTATTTGTTTCATCTAAATAATTAGTTTTTATATAATTAATTTTATTAGTTACTCTAACAATAGACTTTTCATTTAAAGGATATGTATTAGATATAATATAATCGTTATATAAATATAAATTATTATAATTATGTTTAGTCTTAAGTTCTATCTTGGCTTTTAACAATCTAAACTCATCTCTTTTTATAAATTGATCAGTTGTATACTTGTCAAATTTATCAAAAAATGTACCATCAATTAAAGTATTAAAAGTTAATTTAGGGAATTGTTCTAGTTTTCTTCTTTCACTTATAGATATTTCATTATCTTTAGTGAATATATTAATAAACATAAGACCTATAATTAATCCTAAAAATAAAATACTCACAATAATATTTTTTAATTTATCGTTCATAAAAGTCCTCCTTAAAACCTAAAATATAAAAATGGATTATAAGAACTATCTATTAAATATGCTGTTACAAGAAGAAGTAATATTATTAAAAATATTGGTTCTAAAACATTTATAAGGTTGTTTATAGTTTTATTTTTTCGTAATTTTTCTACTATATTTTTAAATAAAGGCGTTGCTCCGAAAATTGCTATAATTAAAACTATTAAATAACTTTTTAAATAATAAATTGTATAATTATTTATAAATACCTCTTTATTTAATCCAAATAAACCTTTTATATTGAAAAATGCTTCATTTATACTTCCAGCGTTAAACATTATAAAACTAATCATAATAATAAATAAAACATAAATATTTCTTAGAAATTTAGGTAATTTAGAAATATATTTACTTAACCATAATTTTTCTATTACAAGAAAAACTCCGATAAATAATCCCCATAGAATAAAATTATATGCTGCACCATGCCATATTCCTGTAAGAAACCAGACAATTAAAATATTTCTAACTAATTTAAGTGTTCCTTTTCTACTTCCTCCAAGAGGAATATATACATAATCTTTAAACCATGAACTTAAAGATATATGCCATCTACGCCAAAATTCTGTTATACTTTTAGAAATAAATGGATAATTAAAGTTTTCTAAAAAAGTAAAACCAAACATTTTTCCAAGGCCAATAGCCATATCACTATAAGCAGAAAAATCAAAATAAACTTGTAACATATAACTTATTGCAAAAATCCAATAAAATAAAACACTTCTTTCATCAACTAAACTAAACTTGGTACACAATTCTCCAAGCATATTAGCTATAAGTACTTTTTTAGCTAGTCCAATTATAAATCTTCTTGTTCCTAAAGAAAACTTTTCAATTGTTTCATCTCTATTATCTAATTCATCACAAATTGTTTCATATCTAACAATAGGACCTGCGATTAACTGAGGAAATAAAGACACATAAGTTGCTAGTTTTAAAATATTTTTTTGGACTTTTACTTTTCCTCGATAAACATCTATTACATAACTAAGTATTTGAAAAGTATAAAAAGATATTCCTATAGGAAGTGCAATATTCAAAAAACTAATATTGGTTTTAAATATTGAATTAATCGTACCAATAAAAAGATCTGTATATTTAAATACACAAAGAAGCCCGATATGTATAATTATGGTTATTAAAAAAATCTCTTTACTTTTATATTTATCTATTAATAAAGCACCAAAATACGCTACAAGAATCTCTACTAACATTAAAATAACATATTTAGGTTCACCATACATATAAAAAATAATAGAAAATATAAGTAAAATATAATTTCTATATTTTTTAGGTGTTATAAAATATAATATTATTATCGTAGGTAAAAAATAATATAAAAAACTTATACTTGTAAATAACATAATTTCCTCCTTATAAATAAAGCACCAAATAAATGGTGTTTTATTTTTTAATTAGCTAATAATTCATCTGGTAATTCTATATTATTACTTTTAGTAAGTTCCTTACCTATATTATTATTAACATATTTTTTAAAATTATTATATACAGATGTAGCCCATTCTTCATTTGTCATAACTAGGAAAATAACATTTCCACTATTTGTTATATATAACTTATCAGCACTAACACAAATCCACATATCCATATCAATATTATCTAACATTTCTTGTTTCATTTTTTCTACATTAGCACCATCTTTAACTTTAACAACTGACAATAAATAAGCTTGTGATGTCATAGTTGGAATAGAAACAACTAATGCTTCAACATCTTTATTAGACTGTAATCCTGTATAAGCAGTTACTTCATCTTCATTTTTAACATCAATTACAGATGTAGCAAGTTCTGGTAAATCTACTTGCTTATAAATAGTTTTAATCATACTTTTAATATCGCTTACACTGTTAATTGTACCTGTACCCTTTTTATTATTAAATAAAAATAATACTACTCCTACTAACACTACTAATACTAAAATAGATATAAAAACTAATTTTTGTTTATCTTCTTTCATTACTTATCCTCACTTTCTTTATTATATTTCTATTATATCAAAAAAAAATAATATTTCCAATTGTTTTTTAATAATTACATAACAAAAAGGTCTATGACCTTTTTATTTCGTTGTCTTTACTTATAATAACATTATTATCCAATGACTTTGGTGTGTAATTAATTATATTTTGTTTTTTTAATAAATCATATATTGTAGGAGCCCCAATAAAACTAAAAATAGCCACCCAAATTCCACTTATTGTATCTAAATTATAAAATGTTTTAGAAAAGAAAACACCAAATGTTAAAGATAAAATTATATTAATTAACCATATTTGACATTTACTTTTAACTATTGTAGTTAATTTTATTTTTTGAATCAAAGCCATTAAAACAACAGATAATACTGCACTTATAGATAAAAGATCTAATAACTTATCTGGGATAAATCCTTCCATAAACCTCCTTATTTTATAGGTATGTTATCTAGTTTCTTTATTAAATCTTCAATAATATCACAACATTCAAGTTTCTTATATACTTCATACATATCTATAATATTTTGTTTTTCATATATACTTATTTCTTTTTTTTCAATTAATAAATTATATTGTTCTATTATATTAGACTTTAACATAACAATAACACCCTTATTAGTGGCATCAAGTGTTTTTTTATAATTTTTTATAGTTTTTACAAAATATGTTAAAAATGAAAATATTAATCCAAATAAAACCTCTATCCAATACTTTAATATAAACTCTATAATAATAACCACCTCTAGTATATATTATGAAATATTAAATATATTGAATAGAATAAGTATAATAAAAAAATGTAACTAAATTAATAGCTACATTTATTTTATTCGTTTGTTACAACCATACGGGTTGATATGTTAAAATCTGAACCTCCAGGATATGTAAAAACTGAAAATAATCCTGCAGAAGTAGTATTGCCATAATATCCACCACGATATAGCCAAGAATATGAAGAAGAAGAAGAAAAATTTGCCAAATTGTCATTATACCATCTAGAAGTTTCTGTTAATGCGTGGCCTTGATAAGTAGTAGCTGTATAATTATTATAATATTTTTCATTTGGTAATGTAGTTGTTGTAAAACCTGAACTGGCTATTGTCTTATTATATACTCCCATGGTATATTCAAAGGCACCACCAGACATATCGTATATTCCATATATATTTCCTGTTGTTGAAGCACTCATTCCTAAAACCGTATCATAAGAATTAGTCGTTGAACTAGTACTTGAAGTACCTGGTGCTGCTCCTATTCCTGTTCTAAATCCGCTATTATTATTTATTCCCACTTCAGCACATGATGTACTACTAGTGCATCTTCCATAAATACTCTGAGTTAAATATGCTACTGCTCCCCATTCATTATTTTTATTCATATGAGTATCTACTTCGTCTTTCACAAACCCAAAACTATTTCCTGTTTGTTCCATACTTCTACTTGCAAAGAAAAAACCATACATTTGATTACTTCTTAAACTTGTTACATTTGGTTTTATTATTATTCCATTTGCATTAGCGCATGTCTCATTAGTACACCCTAAATTATTAGTTGCTGAGCTTGTTACAATTGTTGTATGACCTGTTTCAAACTTTGCATACCAAAATCCACTTAATTGTTTTGTCCCAAAAGTAAATGCATCTATTGCAGTTTCATTTGATTTTACAAATGTTACATCTATTGCATTAGGTAATGCTTGCGTTCCTCCATTATAATTGCTTGGTGTTACAGCGTTAAATCTTGGTATCCATACCCACATTGTTGTTATATCATCCATACTTATTGGTGTACCAACATTTGCATTTAAATAAGTTTGTCTATTTGCTTCTTTTACAGTTACGGCATTAGCCCAAATATGATTTTCATAATTATACCATCTGTTTTCTATAGTTTTATTTTTAACATCTGCTTTTTTCCATGCTTTAGCAGTTGCATCATAATATACCGGAATCATATTTGAGGCCAACACTGGAGCATTTGCTCCACTTGTATCTTCATTTTTTGAAAGTGATAATTTATATGGATTAGTACTTGTTCCATCTCCACTTTCTATTTGTACTTCTGGTTTTAAATATAATACTGGTCTTGTTGCATAAGTAAAGCTACTTGCACCAGTGTTAGCCATATATCCTAAATTATAAATATAAAACACATTTCCGATATTAGATCCTAATTGAGGCATCACCCATTCGTTTACTTTTATATTATATAACCAGTTTGTTGTGTTACATGCTCGTAAATCATTTGACGAACTACTATTATATAATGCTTTTGTTTCACAAGTATCACTTGCATAACCGTAATCACTTGCATACATAAGGCCTAATTTCCCTACCCAGCTATTTGGATTTGTTCCGTAGTAAAATTCATTACTTTTTGTATTTTTTGTTTTTCTTTCATAGGAATACATATCTTGTATTGTTGGATTACCAGCATTAAAACCACCTAAATAATATTTAACATCATCAATCATATCATATGAACTTGAACTAATAAGAGAATTAGCATATGTATTATTTAAATATTTCATTAAAGTTCCACCTGTCCAGTTATTATAACTTGATGTTGATGTTACTTGTACATTATTCCAATAATTATTTCCAATACTTTGATCTTTTATTATTTTTATTCTATTTTCGATATTACCTGTTCCATCATCTGTTGGGAATACTCCTATTATTCTCCATACTTCATTATTAAATGTTACATAGTTTTTTGGACTTGCTCCACGATATCTATATTCTATTATATCTTCATTAGTCCCTATTTGAAGTGTTGAATCTTTTGCATGTGTTATTGTATATAGTCCACTGTTATCTTTATTATCTGTTAATTTTATAAGAGTATCTGCTCCTGTTGGTACTTTATTTACATTTTGTATTCCATTTATTTTTAATGCTAAAAATATTTTTTGTCCTACTAATGCTTCTTTTGCTTCATCTGTTATATCTTTTAAATCTAACCATAATCTTAATTTATAATTAGCACTTTTATCTACATCTAATGTTACTTTATCTATTAATCTATTTACTTCTTTTAAATTTACGATTATTTCTTCACTATTATTTTTTAATAATCCTACTTTTATATATTTTTCATTTAATATTGTTCCTGTATAACTTGAATTAGGTTTATCTACTAATGATATTTCATAATCTGTTTTTGTATCTCCTGTATTTTTTATTGTAAATTCATAATATTCTTCTTGTGCCATTCCTTCATAATCTGTTAATTCTTGTAAATTATTTAAAACTAGTCCATTTGTACTTTCTGTTAATGTAAAATTTACTACTCCTGTTTTTATTACTTGACTCTTTCCTACGTTAATTGTATTTTCATATATTGCAAAAGTTATCCCTGTTACTAAAGATACAACCCCGATTAATGTTAAAATAATTGATATTTTTATTCCTTTTTTCTCTTTCATACATGAAGTCCTTTCTTTATTATTTTTAGTCTATCATAAATAAATTATATTATTTTTTTCAATATTTTTCAACCTATTATGCTTAAAAATATAAAAAGTTTAAGATTAAAAATTTAATCTCAAACTTTATTTTATTATCTTTTATATACTATTTTTCTTGCTCTTGCTACTTGTTCAGGTTTTAATGTATCAAGTAAATCATAAGGGTTTTCATTATCTTTATTTGATACAATAGTTTTAAATATTTCTGTTAATTCTTTATCAATCCCTATATTTTCTAAATATTCTAGGTAATCATAAAAATCTGTTAAACTTAAATTATTAACGTTTTCACCATATAAATAATTTAAAATCATTATTATATAACAATATAAATCTGTATTACGGTCAGCTTCAACATACCCAAGATTACTAGATGTTTCATCAATTATTTTATATTTATCTTTAACATTATTTAAAAGTGCAAATGGAGTTAAATATCTTGAAGCAAAAGTAGCTTTTGAATAAACTCTTGAACTATCTAAATCAACTGCTGTGATAGATTTTTTATAAAGATTAACTATAAAGTTAGATTCATGTATATCATTTAAATAAAAATCATTAAATGGTGTGTATTTTCTAATTTGATCTAATTGATGTAATAACTCTCCTATTTTCTTTAAATAATATATTTTTTCCTCTATTGTTAAGTTTTTATTTCTTAAAATAGTAGATAAGTTTACACCTTCAATTTTTGGCATTGTAAAACCTTCAACTACTCCACCTACAATTGTAAGATAATCAGGTATACATAAGTTTTCCGGTAAATATTTTCTGTTTACATCTAGCATTTCTAATGTATATAATTTATTAGCAAGATTTACACCAGTATTATTAAGAAGTTTTTTAAATACTTTATCTTGTCCTTTATATCTAAAGTCATATATAATAGCTTCAGTATTAAAAACTTCTTTTGGTAAATTCATTTTTGTAAGTTGTTTGTACTTATTTTGTGACATTGAAATTACTTGCATAAAATACCCCCTTAAATTTGAAGATATTATACCACAATTTTATTATTTATGCAAATCTTCTTTATGTTCAAGTAAACTAACATCTACTTTACTAATTGAATCAAACCTTTTTGTAATTTTATCTGTTGTTGTATGAATTTCATTTACATCTTTACTTACTGTTTCAATACTTCTTGATAGTTTATCCCATCTTTCTTTATATCTAGAAAATTCAATACCAAGTTTATTTAATTCTTCATGAATAATTGATGTATATTTATCTCTTTCAATATTTTTAATAATCATTTCTACGACAGTTAATGTTGATATAAGTGTTGTTGGACTACAAATCCAAACATGTTTTTTATAAGCATAATCAATTATATCTGTATGATAAGCATTAATTTCAGCAAAAATTGCTTCGGCTGGTAAAAACATAATTGCTTGATCTGTTGTTACCCCATCAATTATATATTTATCGTGGATAGCATCAATATGTTTTTTAACATCTATTTTAAATAGTTTTTCATATTTTTCTCTTTCTACTAAGCTTATTTTTTTATCAACCATCATTCTGTAGTTTTCAAGTGGAAACTTACTATCTATAGCAATTGTTCCAAGTGGTTCAGGAGCAAATAAAACAGAATCTGCAATATAACCATTTGGAAAAGGATATTGAAGTTTATAAATATTATTATTATTTTCACCAAATACACTTACTAAAATATGTTTTAAATTAACTTCACCAAAAATACCTCTTGTTTTTTTATCAGTAAGTATTCCTTGAAGAGATACAATATCACTGCTTAATAAATCTATTTTCTTTTGGGCCTCATCTATTTTAGATAACCTTTCTAAAACATTCATAAATGTTTTATTAGTTTTTTCAAAATTTTGATCTAATCTTTCATTAACTTTTTCATTTATTTCCAATAATCTTCTTTCATTTTTTAGTGATAAATCATTAAAATCTTTATTTAAAGATATTTTTAAATCACTTAAATCTTTGGTAATACTAACTTCTAATTTTCCTAGTCTTTCTGTTATATTCCCTTCATTTATATTTTTTGATAAAGATATTATTATCAAAATAATTGTTATAACAAGTAATCCTATTATTATATAATCTATCATAATTTCACTCCTAATTCTTTTCTACATTAATTATTTTTTCTACTACTTTACTTATCAAATATGCCAGTAGTATTATAACTACTATTTTAACAAGAATAATTGGATTTTTCAAACTTTCTAATAAATTTGCTCCAACATAACCCCAAAAATATATCATAAATATTTTCCCAATTAGTAAGGCACATATATATTTTTTTATAGGAATATTAGAAAGACCTGCGGCAATATTAACTAAAAATGCTGGGGTAAATGGTATTGCAATAATAACAGCTAAAGTATTAAAGTCAATATTTGTCATTTTTTTCATTATGTTTTCTATTTTTACTCTTGTTTTTTCTTTAAAAATTTTATAAAAATAATTTCTTAATATATATCTAAATGTTATAAAAGATAACATACATCCTACAATTGTTCCAAAGTAAGATATAACATAACCAAGTATATTACCAAAGGTAATGATATTTAATCCTATAAAAATACTAAGAGGAAGAGCTGGAATTATTGATTCTAAAACAACAAGAAAAAATCCTCCGATTAGCCCTATTTGTAATAAATAATCAACTATTAATTGTAAATATATTTGTAATTTATCTAACATAAGCATTTCTCCTAAAAATATTATAATACAAAATTTATCATTTTAACATATAAAAAGAAATAGAATGTAAACTCTATTTCCTTAATTTAAAATCAAACTTAAACTATTTTTGAGAGTATCCACCCATTTGGCTTAATCCTCTTTCAACTAAACGTTTAGTGATTTCACCACCAACTGATCCGTTAGCTCTAGCAGTAGTATCTGGTCCTAAAGTAACACCAAATTCTCTAGCTATTTCATATTTCATAGATTCGATAGCTTGTTTAGCTCCTGGAACTACTAATTTACTATTTTGGTTCATGTATTTCACCTCCTATACATTTATAGAATGTGAAAACTTTTAAAAGTTATACATGTTTTAAGTTGGTAATTTATTCCTATCTATAAACTTTAAATGATTTTTCTATATCTTCTTTAAAGTTTTTATCGTCTTCTAAATTTTCAAATAAAGTTTTTAAATTTGAATTAAAAGTATCAACTGATGTATGAGCTTTTCTTATTATTGCAGGATCATATCCACTTACTGTTCTATTTGCTTCAAGACCAGCTGTTAACATTTCTTTTATTAAAGGATAATTATATTTAGATGTTTTGCCAAAATTAAATATTTTAGTATAGCTATCTCCAAAAAATGGTTCGCAAATTCCAATTATAAATCCATCTTTTTCATATAAATAAACATCTACTCTTTCTTTTGTTTTTCTTCCTATAAATTGAACAACCTGAAATGGAGTATATTTTAACAATGCTTGTTTTCTTAATTCATAGTCTATGATATCATTAATTCTTTCTTGGTTTCTTTCTTTTATATTAATATTTTGTTCACTATTGTCACGCATAACAGCTTCTGGTTCTGTGAAAAACTCTTGTCTTACCGTAATTTTATTATATTCATCTGTTAAGTATCTATAGTAACTTACAATAAGCTTTGCTTTTAAAAAATCCATTAAATTAGTATCACTATACTCTTTTAAAAATCTTTTTGGTACTTTTCTTTTTGCTATATCATAATCTATTTTTTGAATTTGATTTAATCTATTTGTAAATTCCTCTTCTGTATATTTAGTTCCAATTAAATTTTTATATAATTCAAAATTACTATTTTCTTGCCTAATTATAATAATAGTTTTATTATTTTTTCCTGTTATTTCTAAGAAACACTTACCTTCATTATCTTTTGAAACTCTAAATTTTTCATGTTTACTAGCTTTTTCTTTTAAACCAATGATATCTTTAGTATAAAATTCATTTATCATTCCCATCAAAATATCAATATATCTTTCAGTTTCACTTTCAAACATAAAAGAATCTAAACATCCATTAAAGCATTCAAAAACATCATAATTTTCTTCAAAATATTTTAATAAACTTTCCATAAAATCACTTCCTACTTTTATAATAACATATTTTTTCTATAATAAATCATTAATTTTTTTGTTTTCATTTATTTTAACGACAAAAGTATTTTTTATACATTCATCTATCATTGTTTTATAATCTATTAAAGATTCATAATATTCACATTTTTCTATCTTTGGATTAATAACGGGATGTTTAGGTACAAAAATGGTACAACAATCTTCATAAGGTAAAATGCTTGTATTATAAGTGTTAATTCTTTTGGCTATATCAATTATTTCTAATTTATCAAAACATGCAACTGGTCTTATAATAGGAATACTAACTACTCTATTAATGGCATTAATACTTGATAATGTTTGACTAGCTACTTGCCCTATACTTTCCCCATTTACTAAGATTAAACATTCTTTTTCTTTAGCAATTTCTTCCGCAATACGATACATCATTCTTCTTAAAATAGTTATCATATAAGTGGAATCTATATTCTTATAAATACTTTCTTGAAGTTTAGTAATTGGTACAACATAAAGATTAATATTTGTTGTATATTTTAATAATTCTTCAGCTAAAGAAATAACTTTCTCCCTAGCATTTAAACTAGTATGTGGTATTGCTTCAAAATATATAGCATCAAGTTTTATTCCTCTTTTTAAAGCAAGATATCCTGCAACGGGAGAATCAATCCCTCCACTTAACATTAAAAGTCCTTTTTTTTGTACTCCAACTGGATATCCTCCAAGACCTTTTATATCATTGAAATAAATATATGTATCATCTTTATTTATTTCAATATTTACATAAACATCGGGATTATGAACATCAACACTAACATTTTTTATATTTTTTAAAATATGCCCTCCAATTACATTATTAAAGTCCATACTTGAAATTTCAAAATTTTTATCTCTTCTTTTAGTCACCACTTTAAATGTTTTAAAACTTTCTAAAGATAGCTTTTTTAAAACCATATTTTTAATATCATCAATATTAGTATTAACTTTATAACATAAATTAAACGCATGAATTCCAAAAGTATTTTTTAAAACATTTAAAACATTATTTTTATCATCTTCATTAAAATAAATATACATTCTAGCATATTCTTTTATTATTTTTACATCATAATTCTTTAACTTTTCATGTAAATTATTAGATAATATATTTATAAATTCTTTTCTATTATCTTTTTTAGTTGTTAATTCTCCATATTTAATTAAAATAACATTATTCATAACATCACTTTCCTTTTTCTTTTAAGATTATAACACAAAATAAATAAAAAGTAATGAAAAAATTACTTTTTATTTATTTTTATAAACTCTAATCTTGCTTTATTTGATAAGTAAAATGCTGATGATGGGTTTACATCTATAACATAATATTCATTCTGAATTTTTATTAAATCAACTGAAAATATTTCAAGCTTTAAAATTTTAGAAATATTTTCACATATATTATTAATTTTTAAATCATATATTTCAACTTTATCTTTAAAAAATACTTTTTTATTTACATAATAAACTTTATATTCATAAGTATTATCAAGCTTTTCTTCTAAATAAAATTTATTTATATTAAATTTTTTAAAGAATTTATCTAGTGTTAGTTTATTATATACTAAAAATATTATTCCAACGTGGTTATTTTCTTTACAAAATATTGGATATATATTATTTTCTATTTTATTATAATCAATTATTTTAGGAACATTTATATTATTTTGTTCTAGTAAAATTTGAGCATCTTTCTTTTTATAATTACTTAAATAATACTCTTTATTAAAAATATAGTTATTACTATTTAATCCTTTTACTATTTTACTAATTAATGGTGTGTTACATAAAAAATATATATTGGAATGATTTATATTTAAATCTTTATTAAAGTCTTCGATTACTAAAATATCACAGTTATCCATTTTATTTTTTATTTTATTTGCTCCATTTAAAGTATTATCGTATTTTGATATAAAAATTATTTTTTTATTCATTTATTTTTTCTAAAACATCCTTTTTCACATCATTCCATAATTCAATTAAGTTAGGATATGATAATATTTTTTCAACGTCATCATATTTAATCCATTTTAAACACTCTTTATCTTTTTCCTTTATTTTTCTTTTTGTTAATCCATTTTCTAAAGCTAAAAAATAGTAAACTTCTACATCATCATTATTTGAATCAACATAACTTAACACTTTAACTGGTTCATCTTTTATAATAATGGGATTAACTGATGTTTCTTCTTCTGTTTCTCTTATTGCACATTCTTTTAATGTTTCGTTTTTTTCAAGATGCCCTTTTGGAAATGAATAATCTTTATGCTTTATTCTATAAACAAGACCAATTTCTTTTGTTTCTTTATTTATTAAAATACAGCCTGCCTTTTTTACTTTCATAGTTTTTTCTTCCTTTCTAATTTGTTTTCTTTTGTTTTATTACTATCAATATAATTTAATAATTCTAAAAAGCTTTTTTCATTAATTTCATCACTAGCTATACCATTAAATGCCCATGTTGCACATACGTATAAACAGTTTATATTATTATTTTCCTTGTTATGATAATAGTTAATTCTTTTTATGTCTTTTAAAAAATCATCTTTTTCATAACGTTTTTTTCTTATATTTTCAGGTGCTATTATAAGAGCAAGATAAACATCTTTTAAATACTTTTTAGCTACCATCCATTCATCATAACTATGAATTGAATCCAAAATTATATCTTTGTCTTTAGGTAAATTTTGTAATATTTTAATTGTAGTAGTTATAAAATCTTTATTAAAACTTTCTATGTACCATTCATGCCATGAGTTTATATTCATTTTTTTACACATTTCTTTTATCAGATCGTTTTTATATATAATTTCAAAGCCATATTTTTTACATATATTATTTGCAAAATAACTTTTACCACTTCCATGAAGACCCGTTAAAACAATTATCATAATTTATTATCCTTTAAATAATTTGCTATATAGGCAAGACAATATGTTTCTTGAACATTTAAAAGTTTATTATATTTATCTAAATTATTTCGAAGATTCAATAAATAATCATTTTTATTAATTGTAATCCAAAAATCTAAAAAGTCATCTAGTTCTTTTATATTACCTACTTTAGGAAAATCTTGTGCTGCTAAAAAGCCACATAAATTAACATCGCCATTTGGTAAAATTGTAATAGCTCTTTGCCCTGCTTTACACCCTCTTATTTCAAATGGTAATTTTATTCTTGAATTAACACCTTCGTCGTTTCTTAAATAATGACCATTAACATATGTTTTTTTAGTAAGTTCTTTTTGTAATTTATTTCTAACATAATCATAATCTTTTTTATTCAACATATTATTTTCAAGTTCTTTTCCTCTTCCTGATGATATAAACCTTCTTATAAATATAGTAATCTTCTTTCTAGACATTTTTTTAGCAAGTTTTATAACATCATCCATATTAGATTTCATTATTACAGAATTTACCCTAACATTTATATCATTTTGTTTTAAGTATTTTAATCCATTCATGGCCTTTTGATAATTTTTTTTACCTCTTATTTTATCATGCGTTTTTTTATTTCCATCAATACTTACAACAACCTTTTTTAAGCCACTTTCTTTTAATTTTTTAGCTACTTCTTTAGTAATAAGTGTTCCATTTGTACCAAGTGATGTGCAAATACCTTCTTCCGTTGCAAATTTTATTAAATCATATATTCCATTAAATAAAAGTGGTTCTCCTCCGGTAAATCTTATTTCCTGCACTCCAAGTGAAGAAAGTTTTTTAATTAGTTTCAATAATTCATCTTTTGTTAGTTCATCTTTTTGTTTTATACCTGAATTATTTAAACAATGAATGCATTTTAAATTACAAGCTCTTGTTAATTCAAGATAAACAATATCAAAAAAACTAAACATATTCCCTATCTTTTTTGTTAACCTAGTAAATTTAATGTTTAAATTATCTTTTTTTAAATATTCTAAATCTTTAGGAAAAATGTTTTTATTTAAAATGTTTTTTAATTCTTTTTTTGTTATGTATACTCTTTTCCCTGTTTTTACATCCATTAGTGTACCTCCAAAAACTTCTTCACGAATATTAACATCATAGTTCATAATATTTTCTCCTTTCATAATAAAACAAACACTTGTTAAATCACTTATTTTTATTTCTTTTATATTATAAAAATAATTGCTTAATTTTTCTAACCACCATTTTTTATCATAAACAGTACAATTAGCATAAGTTTTATTGGGAAGTTTTGTTTTATGATTAGTACATTTAATATAAAACAATATATAAATACCTTTAGATTTTATTTCTTTTAATACTCTATCTAAATCATATAAGGGAACGTGTTGTAATACATCAGTACATATTACTAAATCAGTTTTATTTTTTGTTAATTTAGAATACTTTTTAATCGCAGGATCATATCTATAAATTTTAATTTTTTTATTCTTCTTTATTAAATCTAATAATTTACTTTTACCACATCCATAATCTAAAACAGATAAAATGTTCAAATCGTTAATTATTTTTTCTAACATATCATATAATTTTATTGAAGTTTTGCCATAATTCTTTTTTCTTTTATATAATAATTTATATTGCTTTATATAATCCATTTTCCTCCTTAAATATAAAAACAATCATATTCACTAAATATATATGATTGTTAAAATGTTGTAATGAAATAATAAATAACAAAAAATCAGACATAAATTTCATGTAATCACTTACCTTCTTTATTAAAGAATACTAAAAAATTATGATAAATGCAATAGTTTTGTTTACATTTGGTTAATTTATTAAATACTATTTAATATTATAAAATTAAATAGTATAATAAAATTATGAAAGGAGTAATTTTATGTTATATGTAATTATAGGTATTATTGTTATTATTTTTTTAGCTTCAATTAAACAGATTAATGAATATGAAAGAGGTATAAAATTTAAACTTGGTAAATTTTCAAAAATAATGAATCCAGGATGGAATCTTGTTCTTCCTATTTTTGAATCTTATAAAAAAGTTGATATAAGAACAAAGGCAGTTGATGTTCCTGAACAAGATGCAATAACAAAAGATAATGTTTCAATTAGAATTAACGCTGTTATATACTATAAAATATTTGATGCCTCTAAATCTATTTTGGAAGTTGAAAACTTTTATTATGCTGTTAGTCAACTTGCCCAAACTACAATGAGAAATATTGTTGGATCTGTTACACTTGATGAACTTCTAAGTGAAAGAGAAACTATCTCTACTAAAATATGTGAGGTAATTGATGAAGCTACTGATCCTTGGGGAATAAAGGTTGAAAATGTTGAACTTAAAGATGTTTCCTTACCTGAGGAAATGAAAAGAGTTATTGCTAAAGTTGCTGAAGCTGAAAGAGAAAAAGCTGCGGTTATAACTAAAGCTGCTGGTGAAGTTGAAGCTTCTTCTAATTTAGCTAAAGCTGCTGAAGTTATGAATAAAACACCAGGGGCACTTCACTTAAGAACTCTTGCTACTTTAAATGATTTAAGCTCTGATCAATCAAATACTGTTATTTTTGCTTTACCAGTTGAAGTTTTAAGAGCATTTGAAAGTGCTTCTAATAAAAATAATAAATAATACTTAAAAAATATTGGTCCTCCCAATATTTTTATTTTAAAAGAAAACTTCATTTCTAATTAAAGAAATGAAGTTATTAATTAATTATTTTCTTTTAAGAAATTAATTGTTTTTTCCATTAAAAGTTCATATTCAATATTATATAGACCACCTACTGCACTAATAAATGCATCTTTTTCCATACCATATTGTTTTGCTAAAGTTTCAGCTTTTTCATTTGTTTCTTCTTCTGTAACTTTAATATTTTCTTTATTTTGAATTTCTTCTAAAATAAAACTATATTTAACTCTTTTTAAAGCTTCATCTTTCATTTGATCTCTTAAAGCTTTTTCATCACTTTTTGTCATTTCATAAAATACTTCAAGTGAAATTCCTTGCATCTTTAATTGATTTTCAAAATTTTCAACCATATGTGTAATTTCATGTTCAACCATTTCTTCAGGTATTTCTACTTCTGTATTTTCTGCGATTTTAGCTAATATTTCATCAACGAATTTGTTTTCATTATCCATCTTTTTATGTTCTTTTAAATGTTCTTCAACATGTTTTTCTAATGTTTCAAGTGAATCAACACCATCCATACCTAAATCTTCAAAAAATTCTTTATCAAGTTCTCTTCTTACTTTTTCTTTTATTTCATTTACTTTAACTTTAAAAACAACATCTTTTCCTTTTAAATCTTCACTTGGATAATCTTTAGGGAATGTAACATTAATTTCTTTTTCTTCATTTTTTCCCATTCCAATTAATTGTTCTTCAAAACCTGGGATAAATGTATTACTTCCTATTTCAAGTGAATAATTAGTTCCTTTACCACCTTCAAAAGCAACACCATCATTAAATCCTTCAAAATCGATTATAGCAATATTACCATTTTCTACTTTTCCTTCTTTTACTGCTATTTCACTATATCTTTCAAGCATATTATCAATTTCAGCATTTATTTCTTCTTTTGTAACTTTTACTTCTTCTTCTTTAACTTTTAAACCAGTATATTTTTTGATATTAACCTCAGGCTTTTCAGTTATTGTAAAAACAAAAGTGCATCCATTTTCATTTATTTCTTTTAAATCAACTTTTGGTTCAATAATAGGTTTTACATCTTTTAATGCTTTTTCATAAGCACTTGGTAAAAGGCTATCAACAGCATCAATATATAATGATTCTTTACCATATTTTTTTAAATATAAATCTTTTGGTACCTTTCCTTTTCTAAAACCATCCATTTGAAAGTTTTGTAATTTCTTTTCTAAAGTATTTTCTAATGCTTTTTCAAATTCTTCTTTTTCTATTTTAACTTCAATTTCTTTAATATTATTTTTCATATATAACATCTCCTTTGTACGCTTAATATTATATCTTAAAAAATCTTTTATAGCAACATTAATTTTTAAAAAATTAGTGTTTGTAATTTAAACTAATAAACTTTGTTTTTAATTATTTATTTTATATATTCTTGCTTGTTGCAATACTTCATCACTAAACAGTTTTTCTTTTTTTACTTAAATAATCTTTATTATCTTTCTTCTTATAATTTTATCCATAAAGCTCTCCAATTAGATTGATTAAGATATATCAAATGCTTTGCAAATAGCTAATTTTGACTTTTCAAAAACAAAAGATGAATTTTAAAAATTCATCTTAAACTAATTTTTAAATTTTTTGCTTCTATAACCAAACAGCAAAATATATTCCTGCTAAAGAACAAAGAATTCCAAATAACCAAAATGCTTTTACTATATCTGGTTCTTGATAACCTAATTTTTCAAAATGATGATGAAGTGGTGAGTTTAAGAAAACTCTTTTTTTGGTTAATTTATAATACAATATTTGAATCATTGAACTTGCTGTTTCTATTACAAATGGAAGACATATTATAAAAAGGGTAATTTCTCTTCTTGTTAATATAGCTATTGTAGCTAACACTCCTCCAAGAGCAAGGCTACCTGTATCTCCCATAAATATTCTAGCAGGATAAGCATTAAACATTAAAAATCCTGCGATTGTTCCTACAAGAATAAAGCAAAATATTCCCATATCTTCTTGACCGATAAACAGTGAAATAAGAGCAAATGCTACAAATGATATTGCAGAAAGTCCTCCTGCTAGACCATCTAATCCATCAGTTAAGTTAACTGCATTGCTAAACCCTACAAGAAGAAGTAAAATAAATATTCCATATCCCCAACCTAAATTTATATCTATTCCTAAACTTGATACAGTAAAATGTGTATTACCATCATACTTCATAAATATAAAGAAGAAAATAAGAGCAATTAATACCTGGCCTAAAAATTTTTGAGCAATAGTTAGTCCTTCATTATGTTTTCTTTTTATACTTATAAAATCATCTAAAAATCCTAAAATTGCATAAAGAATAAATACTAATAGAACAATAGCCAAATTATATGTAAACTCTACTCTGTCAGATAAACACAAATATACTATTGTAATAATTGTAGGAACAATAAATATTATTCCACCCATCGTAGGAGTTCCCTCTTTCTTATGATGATTTTCTCCTACATAATCACTTATTCTTTGTCCAAAGTTTATCTTTTTTAAAAATGGTATTAATACAAAACCAAATATAACTGCTGTTATAAAGCCTACCATTAATGATAAAACAACTTTTGTTAATAATAACATATTTTTCACCCATTCTTTAATAATTTCTAAAACAATTATACTACAAGTATTGAGATAACGAAAGAAAATCTTTTATTTATTTACATTTATTCGCCCATTAATAACCTGATTTTACCAGTTTGATAATATCTTTCCCCTGCTTTTGGTGTTTGTTCTTTTACAATATTACCATCTCCAACATAAGAAATATCAAATCCTGTTAATAGTTTTTTAGCTTCACTTTTTGTTTTGCCGATTACATTTTCAACCTCATAATACTTTTTATCGTTCCATTCATAATCTTTTTCTATTTGGTCACTTTGTTTTTCTATTTCCATTATATTAATAATATCAAGTAATATTTTTCTTACATAAGGAGTTGTTGTATAACTTGATAATAAAGCCGTCTTTTTAGGATTATCTATAGCTAAATATAAGACAACTTCAGGATTAGGAGCAGGAAGAACAGCCATAAAACTCATTATATAATTATTAGCTAAGTAAACACCATTTTGTACTTTTTGAGCCGTTCCTGTTTTTCCTCCTACCCTATAACCATCAATATATACTTTTTTTCCACCACCACGTGCTACAACACTTTCTAAAGCCATACGCATAATTTTACTTGTATTAGAACTTATTGTTTTTCTTACAAGTGATTTTTGATTTTGATAAAAAATTGTATTTGTATTACTATCATATATATTATTTAAAACATATGGTTTATATAGATAACCTCCGTTTACTATTGATGATACCGCGGTTACTTGTTGAATCGGTGTTACACTTACACCTTGTCCGAAAGCAGTCGTAGCAAGTTCAAGATCATGAACATTATTTAAAGAAAATATTATACCACTACCCTCACCATTTAAATCAATTCCTGTTTGTTCTCCAAAACCAAATAAATCTATATAAGAAAATAATTTTTCTTTTCCAAGTTTAAATCCAAGTGATACAAAACCTGGGTTACAAGAGTTTTCAAAAACTTGTAAAAAAGTCTGATGTCCATGTCCTCCTGCTTTCCAACATCTTAAAGTTGAACCAGTTACCTTAACACTTCCTGTATCATAAAAAGTATCTTTTTCTAAATTAACAACCCCTTCTTCTACTGCTGATGCTGTTGTTATTATTTTAAAAGTTGAACCAGGTTCATAAGTCATCCAAATAGGAAGATTTCTACTTATTGTTTCCATATTATATTTACTATAATTATTGGGATCATATCCTGGTCGTGAACCCATCCCAAGTATTTCTCCTGTATTAGGATTCATTGCTATTACTAAAGCATTATCAGGATTTAAAATATCTATAATATTATCAAGTTCTCTTTCAATTGACTTTTGAATATTATAATCAATTGTTAGTACAATATCCATTCCACTTACAGGACTTTCATATACTTCTTTTTTATCAAGTCTATTTCCTTTAGCATCGCTATAATACTTTATCGCACCATCTGTTCCTTTTAAATAACTATCATACATAAGTTCAATACCTGCTAAGCCCTGATTATCAATTCCTACATAACCTAAAGTATGAGAAAGTAAATCACCATAAGGATAATATCTTTGAGATTCTTTAACTAAATAAACACCTGGTAAATTATAAGATATTATTTTATCTGCAATATCTTTATTTAATCTTCTCCCTTCAGGATGAACTCTTTCTATAGAACTTTTTTTATTAACTCTTTCATAAATAGTATCATAACTAACATTTAATATTTCACTAATAATTTTAGCAGTATACTTTTTATCTTCTACTTGATTAGGAATAATTATTAAAGTAGATGTTGTTTTATTCGTAGCTAAAATAACACCATTCCTATCTAATATTTTACCTCTTTCTGCTGTTATTGGAAGTTCCCTACTCCATAAATCATCTGCTAATAAACTTAGTTTTTTATATTCAATTGTTTGAACGTAAACAATTCTTACTAATATAATTAAAAACAACAATATAAATATAACTAATATTAATCTTATTCTTTCATTTATCTTTGTTTGAAACATATTATTTTCCCTTTCATAATAAATTTATGAAAAATATATTAAAATATTAAAAAAGTAACGCTTATTTTGCGTTACCATATCTTCTATCTCTATTATTAAAATCATCAATTATTTCTAATAATTCATTTGTTGTAAAAGCAGGAAAATAAGTTTTTGTAAAATAAAGTTCACTATAAGACAAACTCCATAACATAAAATTACTTATTCTTTGTTCACCACTTGTTCTTATCATTAAATCAATATCAGGAAGTTCTTTATATAAATATTTTGAAAATAAACTTTCTGTAATATCATTTTTATCTATTTTATCATCAATTATTTTCTTACATGCATCAACTATTTCACTTCTACCACCATAATTCAAACAAAAATTAACAACTAATCCTGTATTATCTTTTGTAGAAGATTCAACTTCTTCAATTATAGATATAATATCATTACTTAAGCCTTCTTTTTTACCAGAAAAAACTACTTTCATATTCTTTTTTATATAAATATCTTTTTCCTCTTTAAAGCCTTTCTTAAATAAATTCATTAAATAATCTACTTCATCCTTACTTCTTTTAAAGTTTTCTGTTGAAAAGATAAATAAACTTATATATTTTATATCCAAATTATCATTAACATAATTTATTATTTTTTTTAAATTTTCATAGCCTTTTAAATGACCATAACTTCTTATTTTACCCATATTTTTAGCCCATCTGCCATTACCATCTACAATTATAGCTAAATGATTTAATTTATTCATAAATACCTCCACTTATATATTATATTCTAGCATTAAATATAGCATAATTCTATAAAAAATAAAAATAAGTACTAAAGATTGTACTTATTTTTACTAGATTAGTTTAATTCTTTAAAAGATTTTATTTCATAAATATCATTTAATTCGAGTATTTTTCCTTCAGTAGTTGAAACATAATATTTACTCTTATCATTTTTAGAAATATAAAAATCAATTAATTTATTATTTTTCATATCAACCCTAGAAAATGTTAATTCACTTGGTTTTTTACTAATACGAGAACTTTCAAGACCTCTTACATCAGTATTTAAAGTATATAAATCACCATCACTATCAATTATGTATAAAGTAGTTGCTGCACCAGAAAGATAACTTCCTATATATAACATTTTCTTTGGGGTTTTTGTAAATATTTTACTAAAATCAGGATCAGGTTCGTAAGAAATATCACCAGCATTATCAGCAACAATTGAAGTTCCTCTTAATAATGTTAATTTACCATCCTCGATTGTTAAAGTAAATTGATATCTTATTCTACTATCATTATCTTTAGGATAGCTATAATTTAAATAAGCAGAATATCTTTCTATTTTTGTTAAGTTATATTTACTTACTAAACTATCTATTTTTTTAGCAACTTTATCCTCACAATCACATTCAGTATTACAGTTACTATTACTATTACTATTACTGTTATTGTTGGTATTAGTATTATTGTTATCTACAGTTTTATCACTACCATTGTTGCCATTATTATTACTATTATTATCATTATTATTTACATTGTTGTTATTACTATTGTTACCTTTATTGTTTTCTAAAACATAATATACACCAAAACCTGTTCCTAGTATTAAAACACCAATTAAAACCCCTAATAATATCTTTTTCATAAAATTTCCTCCCATTCAAATTATTATTAATATTACTCAAAAATATTAACAATTAACTTTATAAGTATATTATATAATATACACCTCCCCCCCCACATATCAATGTTTTTATTAACATTTCTTAACAATTACTGTTTTTATCTAATTCATAAAGAATTATACCTGTTGCCACTCCTACATTTAAGCTTTCTAAATTCTTAGATGTTTTTATATATAAATTTTTATCAACCAAAGCTTTTATATCATTACTCACACCATTTCCTTCATTTCCCATAACTAATGCAAAAGAAGAGTTATTTTCTATTTTATCAATATTTTCACCATCATTTACATCTGTTCCGTATATTGTAATATTTTTTTCTTTTAAAATTTTTATTACATCTTTCAATGATGTTCTTACAATATTTAATTTAAAAATATTACCTTCACTAGCACGAAGTGCTTTATCATTATATAAATCAACACAAGTATCTCCAAGAACCAATGTATCAACATTAAATCCTACACAACTTCTTATAATGGTTCCTAAATTACCTGGATCTTGTACATTGTCAAGTAAAACATATCTTTTTCCTTCCAAAACACTTACTTTTTTCTTACAAACACCCAAAATATATGAATTCTCTAAAGAACTGATTTTATTAAAAACATTTTTACTAACATAATTTATTGGAACATCAAACTTTATATTCAAAGTTGTACCTTCCAGAACATATAATTCAAGCAAATATCCCATATTATAAGCTTCCTTTATGATATTTAATGTTTCTATTATAAATTTATTTTCTATATCTCTATATTTTTTTTGTCTTAACTTTACTACTTCTTTTATTTTTTTATTATCTAAACTTGTTATTACCATAAAACTTCCTCCACTTTTTAAATAAAAAACTAAATTAAATTTTTCATTTCTTTTCTATATATTTTATAATTAGGACAATACTTACTAACCACATTCCAAAAATCTTTAGAATGATTAGGATATATTAAATGACTAAGTTCATGCACAATAACATAATCTAAATACTTTATATCTAATTTAATTAACTCTAAATTTAACGTAACAATCTTTCTTGTTATATTACATACTCCCCATTTACTAGTCATTTTTCTTATTCTAAGACTTGGATAACTTATATCTTCTTCAAATAATTTATAAATATAATCTAACCTTTCTTTAAATACTCTTGATGCTTCAATTTTATAAAATTTATCTAAATTAAAATTTTTACCTATAAAAACATAATCTTTTCCAAAAATAATTTCTTTAGTATTAATAAGTCTTTTATCATAACTATTTCCTAAATACATTATTTTATCACTTAAATTAATATTTTTCCTTTTTATATCATTTATTATTTCATTTATCTTTAAAGTATTACTTTCTATAAATCTAACAATATCTTTTTCTTTTGTATATTTAGAACACGTTATATATATTTTTAAATCACTTTTTACTCTTAGATACATATTTTTTATATTCTTATAAGTTATAATAACATCATAGCTATCATCATTTATATTTAATTTCATAATTAATTAATTTTTCTAAACCTCTTAAATCCCCATGTATTTAATATAGCATTTGTTATAATACTTAAAGTGAAAACAACAAGAATAGATATTTCAATTAAATGATTATAATTAATACCTAATTCCATAATAATTGAAAATAAAGTAATTACAATAACCATAGGTAAAATCATTCCTATCATAACACTTGTACTTCTTTTAACTATTACTTGATCATTTAAAGCATCAAACATAGGAAATTTTAAATTCACTATTAAACCATACATACTAATAAGTAAATTTAAAAAAAATGAATAAAATAAGAGCAAATAAGCATCATAAAACTTAACATATCCTTTTAAATATACTACTATTAAAAAGAAGATAACACTTGGTATAACAAGTAAAACATTTAACTTTAATTTACTATTTAATATTTCTTTTTCACTTAAAGGTAATGTTTTTAATAAATAAAAATTTTGTTTTTCCATTGAAATACTACAGCAAGTAACATTGGTAAAACTTACAACAAAAGTTAATAATAAATAAATGTATAGTTTTATATCAACACTACTAGGTAACATAGTAACTATTTTATTATCAAAAATTAAATATATTGTTAATAAAATTAACGCCACTGGTCCAATTAAAGTATTAAAAACATAAACAAAAGATGAAAAATAATTTTTTATTTCTTTTTTTAACAAAGCTGTACTTTTTTTATTATAAGTATTCTTATTTTTATCTATTTTATAATTATTTTTAGTTATAACTCTATTAACATTTATGATTAATTTAAAGTAAATGTCTTTAAATAATTTAATGAATAAATATAAAATAAGTAAATTAAATATCACATAAATAACTATATATAAAGGATTAACTAATGATTTATTTATTAAATACAAAGGAAATAAAATATATTTAATATTCTTATTTAAAACAAGTTTTACTAAAAAATCATTATTACCAAATAATATAAAGAAATATATTCCTACAAATAAAAGATTAAAAACATATTCGAACAAATTTGATTTAGAAAATTTATTTGTTAAAAATGATATTATATAGCCAAATACACTGGCTAATAAAGTTGGTATAATTGGAGAAAAAATAATTAATATAACACTTAAAACTATTAAATTTAAACTTATTCCTATGTTACTTATATATATGTATAGTCCTGGAATTAAACAAAGAAGTCCTATTACTAAGTTATATAAATATAAATAAGTTAATCTTGTAGATATAATTAATTCTTTTTTAAGAGGTAAAGTTAATAATAAATCATTATCTTTATTTTGAAATAAAATATTCTTTGCTAGAAAGAAAGTCATACAAAAAGAAAATAAACTTGAAAGAAAAACAATAACACTTAAAAAATATGATGTTAAATTTAAAGATTTTAATGTTTCAAAAATAGTACTTAAATTTATTTTAAAAGTATACATAAAACAAAATATTAAATATATTAATAACACTATTATACCTATTTTTTTCTTTTTACTTGTTACTTTTAATTTAAATGAATTATTAATCGTAGTATTTAAAATTGTTATAAATTTATTTTTCATAAGTTTTCTCCAAAAATGCATCAGTTAAATCTTTATTTCCTTTTATTTTATCAACTGAACCTACTTCAAGTATTTTTCCATCTTTAATAATAGCTACTTCATCACAAAGTTTTTCTACTACTTCAAGAACATGTGATGAGAAAAAGAAAGTAACATTTTCTTTACATAATTCTTTCATTATATCTTTAACATCTTTCGTACTTTTAGGATCTAATCCTACGAAAGGTTCATCTAAAATAATTAAACTTGGTTTATGAATTAAAGCACTTATTATAACAAGTTTTTGTTTCATACCATGAGAATATGAACTAATAATATCTCCTAAAGATGATGTAAGTAAAAATTTATCAGCATATTTTTTTATTAAAGTATTTCTTTCTTCTTCATTTATTCCATATATATCACAAATAAAATTTAAATAATCAATACCTCTTAAATTAGGATAAATATCAGGATTATCAGGAACATAAGCCATCTTTTTCTTACATAAAACAGGATTTTCTTTAATAGATACACCATCAATTAAAATATCACCGGAATCAAAATCATGTATCCCTACGATTGCTTTTATTAAAGTTGTTTTACCTGCACCATTTTCTCCGATAAAACCAAATATTTTCCCTTTTTTTATTTTTAAACTTACATTATCTAATACTTTTTTATTTCCATAACTTTTACTAACATTTTTAATTTCTAACATATAAACTCCTTCCAAATACCAACTTTATCTGGATATTTTATAAATTCTAATTTTTCTTTTGTAACTGGATGATTAAACGATAAATAATAAGCAAATAATGCAAGTTGCTTTTTAGATGATTTTCCATATCTTTGATCCCCATATAAAGGATGATTTCTACTTGCAAATTGCACTCTTATTTGATGATGTCTACCTGTATGTAATAATATATTTACTAAACTTAAATTAGATTTTTCTTTTAACACTTCATATTCTAATTTAGCATACTTTCCTAAATTAGATATTACACTAGAATTATCTTCTTTTTTTAAAATATAATCTTCAAAAACACCTGCTTTTTCATCAAAATAACCATTTACTATAGCTAAATACTTTTTAGTAAATAAATTTAACCTTATTTGTTCGCTAAGTCTTGATGCTGCCTTACTAGTTTTAGCAAATACCATTATTCCTCCGGTTGGTCTATCAAGTCTATGTATAAGACCTAAATAAACATTACCAGGTTTATTATATTTTTCTTTTAAATAAGATTTTATTAAAGTTAACATATCAATATCTTTAGTATCATCACTTTGAGATAAAATATTAAATGGTTTTACTACAACAATAATATGATTATCTTCATATAATATTTCTAAATTATTTTTCATATCTTGCACATACTCCACATGGTAATATTAAATTGTCTTTACCAAGTATTCCAAGTTCATAAGAAGATATTTTACCAGGAAAACCAGACATAACTATTTTTAAAATATTTTCAATAACTATTTTAGAAAGACCTGCAGTATATGTATTAATTATAAAGAAAAGTGGTTCATCAACAAGAAGATTTTTACATAAACTAACAAGATTAAATAAATCCTTATCAATACTCCAAACCTCTTTATTAGCTCCCCTTCCAAAAGAAGGTGGATCCATAATTATCGCATCATATTTATTACCTCTTCTTATTTCTCTTTCAACAAACTTAATACAATCATCCACTAAAAACCTAATAGGTTTATCTTCTAAATTATTTACTTTAACATTTTCTTTAGCCCAATCAACCATTCCCCTACTAGAATCAACATGAACGACACTTGCTCCTTCTTTTAAACAAGCAACACTAGCACAACCAGTATATGCAAAAAGATTTAAAACTTTTATTTCACGATTACTTTTCTTCTTTTCTTCTTTTATTTTTTCCCTCATAAAATCCCAATTAACACTTTGTTCTGGAAAAATACCAGTATGTTTAAACCCCATAAGCTTAACATTAAAAGTTAAATCTTTATAATTAACACACCAAGAAGAAGGTAATTTCTTTAAAATATCCCAATAACCTCCCCCAGTTGTACTCCTGTGATAATAAGCATGAATAATACTTTTATCTAAACTTTCTTTCCATATAATCTCAGGATCTGGTCTAAGTAAATAAAACTTACCCCATCTTTCAAGCTTTTCTCCATCACTCATAGATATAATTTCATAATCATCAAATTCATTTGTAATTAACATAACATAACCTCAATTTCCATTTAAATTATACAATAAAATACAAATAAAATAAAGATATTTATTTTATTAAAAAACTTCAAAAACTTTCGTGCATTAATCACATCTGTTTTTGAAGTATCACTTTCTATCA
>OCIU01000094.1_pt1 | contig 94402 bp, 90 predicted proteins | sample 1538471 | NCBI WGS metagenome assembly OCIU01 (sample SAMN04571693, study PRJEB22368) | human gut metagenome | biome: human gut; material: stool | host: Homo sapiens | place: Luxembourg | collected 2012-06-01 | reverse complement strand
ACTGGCCAGAGCTATACAGAAATACTGATAAAACCGAAGCCACGGAGATAGTAATCATCGACAGTCAAATGAATTACCGAGGAAAACTTGACACTTACTGGGAGAGTTCAATGATTTGCCACCCTTTACATAGTGTGGTATAATCAAACCGTAAGTGTGTGTATAGAGTTTCCTGTAGAGTGAGCTTCGGCTCACTCTTTCTTATATTAAGGATAAGGAGGGCATATGGCGCGCAGGGATGTGGAAGAAGCAGTGGAAAAACTGCTGGAGCCTGGTCTGGAGAGAGAGGGCCTGGAACTTGTGGATGTGGAATATGTGCGGGAAAGAAATTGGATTCTCCGCATTTACATTGACAAGGAAGGCGGCGTGGATTTGAATGACTGCCAGACTGTGAGCGAGAAAGCAGGCACGCTTCTGGATGAGGCGGATTTGATTCCTGACAATTACATGCTGGAGGTTTCTTCGCCCGGCCTTGACCGTGTGCTGAAGAAGGATAAAGATTTTATCCGTTATACCGGTGAGGATGTGGATGTGAAGCTTTTTGCTCCCTTGGAAGGGAAGAAGGGCGTGAAATCATTTACGGCCAAACTGCTGGGTCTTGCTGAGGACGGCGCTCTTCTTCTGAAAACAGAAGAGGGAGAGATTTCTTTAAGCAGAGATAAAATTTCGCAGGTTAGACTGCATTTTTCATTTTGATTCCGGGAGGAAATGGACATCGTGAATTTAGATTTAATCGAAGCAATCAAGGGCCTGGTGAAGGCAAAGAAGGTCGATGAGAAAATCGTTTTTGACGCACTGGAAATGGTGCTGCTCACTGCCTACAAAAAGGAAACCGGCAGCAATGCCAAGTCCTCTGTTACACTGAACAGGGAAACCGGGGATTACCATATTTATGAAGAAAAAATGGTGGTAGAAGAAATTGACCCCGACTCTGAAAATGCAGTGAATGAAATTTCCGTGGAAGATGCCAAGAAGATTGACAAGTCCTATGAAGCAGGAGACATGCTCCGCATCGAAGTGACACCGAAGAACTTCGGCCGCGTGGCTGCCCAGACCGCCAAGCAGGTGATGATTCAGAAACTTCGTGAAGCAGAAAGAGGATCTATTTATGATGAATTCTCCGGCCGCGAAGGCGATGTGATTACAGGCACCGTAAAATGGAGCGAATCCCGCACTATTTTCGTAGATTTGGGCCGTGTGGAAGGCATCCTTCCCTATGCGGAACAGATTGAAGGGGAAGAATTCCATCCCAATGATAAAATCAAATGCTACGTACTGGAAGTCAGAAAGACCACCAAGGGACCGGAAATTATCCTTTCCAGAACCCATCCGGGACTTCTGAAGCGGCTCTTTGAACTGGAGGTTCCTGAAATTTACAGCGGCACTGTGGAAATCAAGAGCGTGGTCCGTGAAGCAGGCTCCCGTTCTAAAATTGCTGTTTATGCCATGGACCCCAAGGTGGATCCCGTTGGTGCCTGCGTAGGACCCAAGGGCCAGAGGGTACAGAACATTGTAAACGAGCTTCATGATGAAAAAATTGATATCGTCCGCTGGGATGAAGATCCTGCCGTGTATATCGCCAATGCCCTTTCCCCGGCCAAAGTCATTTCCGTTTCCGTGTGGGAAGAAGAAAAGTCCTCCTACGTCATTGTTCCTGATTACCAGCTGTCTTTGGCCATTGGTAAGGCAGGCCAGAATGCAAGGCTGGCAGCGAAGCTGACAAACTGGAAGATTGATATTAAGAGCGAAACCCAGGCGAAGGAAGAAGGATTCGGACAGGCCGCTGAGGAAGAAGATGATGATATCCTGGGAGATATTGAAGCCGGCGGCGAGGCTGAGGAGGAAACCAAAGAATGAAGGTAAAGAAGATTCCCATGCGCATGTGCGTGGGCTGCAAGGAATTAAAGCCGAAGAAAGAACTCCTCCGCATCGTAGTACTCCCTACCGGGGTAATCGAAGTGGACAGGACAGGCAAGAAATCGGGACGCGGCGTGTATGTGTGCGACAGCATGGACTGTTTCAACAAAGCCTATGAAAATCACGGCCTGGAAAAATCCCTGAAGCGTCCGGTGTCCAAGGATGTGTATGAAGCACTGAAAGCACAGATTGAAAATGGATGAGCCGATTTACAGGATGCTTGGCCTTTGCATGAAAGCAGGCAGACTGCTTTCCGGGAATGAACAGGTGTCGGAAGGACTTAAGAAAGGACAGGGCGTCCTGCTGATTGTTACAGAAGACAGCTCCCCGCGGACAAAGGATGAATATATAAAAGCTGCTGAAAGATACCATATTTCCTCCAGAATCTTTGGAGAAAAGGAAAGGCTGGGACAGGCCCTGGGCAAAGGGGTCAGGACGGCAGCACTGATTACAGATAAAGGATTCGGCAGGGCAATTGCAGAAAAGATTGACCACCGGAAATCATAAAGGTTGGGAGGCTGCTTATGCAGAAGAAAAAGAGAGTCTATGAATTAGCCAGACAGTATGGCAAAACAGATAAAGAGGTGCTGGATGTACTGAAAAGTCACAATGTGGATGTGACCAGCAGACTGAGCGGCGTAGATGACAATGGATGCGCCATTTTGGAAAAGGCTTTTGCTGCGAAGAAGAGACCGGCTAAAAGGCCGCCTATGCGCACTGTCCGCTTTGACCACGAGGGCCGTCCGACGGACCGGAAGAAACAGGAAACAGGACGAAAATCCTATTCTTCCTTTGAAGTGCCGGAAGAACCGAAACCGGCTCCTGCTCCTAAGGCGGAAGCGCCCGTAAGGGCTGCTCCCAAAGCAGAAAATAAAGAAGTCAAAGCGCCGGCTCGGGAAGAAGCCAAACAGACGCCGAAGACGGAAAAGAGGGAAAACCGCCCGAGAGATGACCGCCAGAACCGTCAGAGAGACGGCAGAAACGACCGCCAGGGCAGAAATGACAGAAACGACCATAGCGGACGGGACGGCAGAAACCGCAGCGAAAACGGAAGACCTTCCAGAAACGGGGAACGCAGCGAGAACAGAAATGACAGACGGGACAGGAATGACCGCTCCCGCCAGGACAGGAAGCCGGCTGAAAGAAACAGCCGCCCTGCTCCTGTGGAAGAAGCACCGGCTGCTGTACAGAGAAGAGAAAAACCGGCTAAGAAGAAATCCAAGAAGGATTGGGAAAGAAGCCGCAGGGAAAAGGAAGGCGGCTCTTTGATGGCCCGTTCCCTGAACCAGACAAGAAAGAAAAAACATATGGCTGAAAAGAAAGCGGCTTCCTATCCTACGGAAGTGGAACTGCCGCCCAGTGTGACAGTGAAGGAACTGGCAGAGCTCTTTGGCCGCGAAGTCAGTGAAATCATTAAACATCTGATGATGGACGGCGTCATGGCTACCATCAACCAGAATCTGGACCGGGATACCATCGAAATTCTGGCAGAAGAATTCGGCGTCACCCTGAAGGAAGCAGAAGCGGCAGCAGATCCCACCGAATACACTCCGGCTCCTGATGATCCCCGTTTCCTGAAACCCAGACCGGCAGTGGTTACCATTATGGGCCACGTAGACCACGGCAAGACCACCCTGCTGGATGCTCTGCGCCAGACCAATGTGGCCATGCACGAAGCCGGCGGCATTACCCAGCGTATCGGTGCTTACCAGATCCGCTACAAGGGACATAAGATTACATTCCTCGATACTCCGGGGCATGAAGCTTTCACGGCCATGCGCTCCAGAGGTGCCCAGATTACGGATATTGCGGTGCTCATCGTAGCAGCAGATGACGGCGTTATGCCTCAGACCATTGAAGCTATCCACCATGCTAAGAATGCAGGCGTGCCCATTATGGTAGCAATCAACAAGATTGATAAGCCTGGTGCCAACCCCGACCGTATCAAGGAAGAACTGTCCAAGGAAGGCCTGCTGGCTGAAGACTGGGGCGGCGATGTCATTATGACCCCTATTTCTGCCAAGAAGAAAATCGGCCTGGATGACCTTCTGGAAAACATCCTCCTTGTGGCTGAAATGCAGGAACTGAAAGCCAACCCGAACCGTGAAGCCTACGGCGTAGTTGTAGAAGCCCAGCTGGATAAGGGTCGCGGCCCTGTGATGAGCGTGCTGGTACAGAACGGCACCCTTCATGTAGGCGACGGCATCCTGGCAGGCAAGAGCTGGGGCCGTGTCCGCGCCATGACCAATGAAAACGGCAGGAAGCTGAAGAATGCAGAACCTTCCGCACCGGCTGAAATCCTGGGTATGGACAGCGTGCCGGAAGCAGGGGACCATTTCTATGTAATGGATGAAAAGAAGGCCAGAGCCATTGCTGAACTCCGGGCTTCCAGAGCCAAGGAAGAAGAACAGCGGAACGTACAAAAAGTCACCCTGGACAACATCTTCGAAAAGATTAAGGAAGGGGAAATGAAGGAACTGGATATCATCATCAAGGCTGATGTCCAGGGTTCCGTAGAAGCACTGGTACAGTCCCTCCAGGGCATTAAGAGTGAAGAAGTCCGTATTTCCATCGTTCATTCCGCCGTAGGCGCCATCAATGAATCCGATGTCATGCTGGCTTCTGCTTCCCACGCCCTCATTATCGGCTTCAATGTCCGCCCTGATGCCAATGCCCGGGCTATGGCCGAAAAAGACGGCGTAGATATCAGGCTTTACCGCGTCATTTATGACTGCATCGACGACGTGAAAGCCGCTATGGCCGGCATGCTTTCGCCTACCATCCGCGAAGTGCTTCTGGGCCATGCGGAAGTACGCCAGGTCATTCATACACCGAAAGTCATTGTTGCCGGTTCCTACGTACAGGACGGCAAGATTACCAGCAACTGCCAGCTCCGCCTGATTCGTGACGGCATCGTCATCCACGAAGGCAAGATTAATTCTCTCCGCCGTTTCAAGGATGATGTGAAGGAAGTGGCTGCCGGCTTTGAATGCGGCATTTCCATTGACAGCTACCGTGATGTGAAGGAAGGGGACCAGCTGGAAGCCTTCGAACTGAAGGAAGAAGCTGCTGAACTGAAGTAAGGACACGCCCTTCGGGCGTGAGGATTGACAGGCCTTGCGGCCTGAGGTTTGACGCCTGCTGCGCAGGCGAAGGGGCTTAAGTTTGACGCGCCTCTGGCGTGCACAGCGAACATGATTTGAAGGAGCAAAGCGACGCACAAATCATAGTGAGTCGTTTCCCCTTTAGGGGCGAGGGTTGTGGTGGGCGGCTTCGCCGCCGGTTTTAATAAAATAACTGCAACCGGGTTTCATCCGGGAAAAGCAGGCCAGCCGCGAAGCGGTATATAAAAAGTTCATCGCCGCCTCTGGCGGCGATACCTCAACCCTCGGGCCCACAGGGCCCGTCAAACTTAAGAACCCTCGGGGCGAAGCCCCGTCAACTGACCCTTCTGAACTCGGGGCCGCAAGGCCCCACACATATAATGATTTCATCGTATCCGCCTTTATCCAACTGCATAGAAGGCGGATATTTTTATAAAAACGTGAGGTGAGACCCATGTCTGAATTACGAGTACGAAAAATCCAGGAATTTATCAAGCAGGAAGTGAGCAATATGCTCCTTCATGATTTAAAGGACCCCCGCATCGGTTTTGTGACGGTGACGGGAGTAGAAGTGACCGGTGATCTTCGGGAAGCCAGGATCTTTGTGTCCCTCTTTGGAAGCGATGAGGAAAAGGCGGCTTCCCTGGAAGCGCTGAACAAAGGAAAGGGCTTTGTTCGCCGGGAACTGGGACAGCGGCTTAAGATTTACTACACGCCGGAAATTTCCTTCGCCGAAGATACATCCCTGGATTATGGTATGCACATTGACGGCCTTTTGAAGAAAATTCACAAGGAGGAAGAAAAATGAGCCTTGCCCTGAATCATGCAAAGGAAATCGGTAAAAAGGAAGCCTGGGATTTCCTCATGTCCCATCACCGTTTTCTTCTGGTAGGCCACGAGCATCCCGATGGAGATGATGTAGGTTCCATCTGTGCTCTCCACAACGTGCTGGTTAAGCTGGGGAAGGAAGCGGATATGCTGCTGCCGGACCCGGTGCCCCATGTGTACCGCCTTATCAAAACGGCTGCCCTAGTGCATACGAAAATGCCGGAGGGAAAGGACTATGACGCCCTGGTGTTTACGGATCTGGGAAATCTGGAACGCGGCGGACATTTCAATTTCCCTGATGTGGACAGCCTCTGCATCGACCATCATCGGTCCAACGAGCATTACACCGACTATCTCTACCTTCAGTACAAATACGCTGCTACGGCAGAAATGCTGGCAGAAATGTTCTTCGATGCCGGTATTTCCATGGACGAGGATACCTGCAATGCCCTGTACATGGCTATCGGTACCGACAGCGGCTTCTTCAAATTCTCCTGCACCTCTGCCCATACCCTCATGATGGCCAGCAAACTGGTGGCCATGGGAGCCAAGCCGGACTATATTGCCAACAGGCTGGATGAAAAGACCGAGGAAGCCATGAAATGCTACCAGCTGGTGGCAGGTACAGTGCATTCCTATGATGATGGAAAAATCGTCATCGCCTTTATGGGAAAGGAAGCCATGGAGCTGGACGGCGAAAATTCGGATTACTATGCCTCTATTCCCCGCTGCATCAAAGGCTGCCAGATTGCGGCGCTCTTCAAGTACAAAGGGGAAAAGGAAACAAGGATTTCCCTTCGCTCTACAGAACATGCCAATGTGGGAGATCTGGCAGCTGAATTTGGCGGCGGCGGCCACTGGAAGGCTTCGGGCTGCACCATTCATGAAAGTTTTTCTGACGCAGAGCCCCTCTTTGTGAAAGCAGCGGAGAAATATCTCTGATGGACGGCGTTATCAATGTGGTAAAGCCGAAGGACTGGACTTCCTTTGATGTGATTGCCAAACTGCGCCGTATATATCACCAGAAGAAAATAGGACACGGCGGCACGCTGGACCCCATGGCAGAAGGAGTGCTTCCCGTATTTCTCGGGAGGGCTGCCAGGCTCATCGAATACGCCCCCATCCATACCAAAACCTATGAGGCCAGCTTCCGCATGGGTCTTGCTACCGATACGGAAGACATGACCGGACAGGTGGTGGAAGAGGAGCCCCTGCCGGAAGACCTTTCTGTCTTTGAAAAGGCAGCGGAAAAATTCCGGGGGCCCATCATGCAGGTGCCTTCCAGCTATTCTGCCCTTAAAATCAAAGGAGAGCGGGCCTATAAACTGGCCAGGGAAGGGAAAAAAGTGGACCTTCCTGCTCGTCCCGTAACAATTTATAAACTGGAAATCACAGACATTGCACCGCCTTTCCTTTCCATGACCGTCACCTGCTCAGCCGGTACCTATATCCGTGCACTGGGGCGGGATTTGGGAAAGGAGGCAGGCTGCCTTTTGACCATGAGCGGCCTTACCAGAACGGAAATGGGGCCTTTTACCCTGCAGGATGCCTGGACGCTGGAAGATATAGAAAAAGATCCGGAGGGGGCCGTAATCAAAGACCTCCATCCCATTCTGTCCGACCTTCCTGCACTGGAGCTTTCTGAAAAGGAAGAAGCCGATTTTCTTCAGGGGAAAAGACTCCGCTGCCGGGAAGGAGACAGGGAAGCGGCAGCCGTTTTTCAGGGATCCCGTTTCCTTGGTATCGCTTCTGTTTCCAGAGGTATCATTCATCCGAAAAAAGTGTTTTCCTGAGGCTTTTATGGAAATTTATCATTCATGGGAAGAACTTCCCACAAATAAAAAATTCGTGCTGGCCATGGGCTTCTTCGACGGCTGCCACAGGGGCCATGAGGAAGTGCTGCGCCTTACCCGGGAACTGGCAGATAAGGAAGGCGCCATACCCGGTGTCCTCACCTTCTGGCCCCATCCCATGGCCGTCCTTGCACCGAAGGTGCAGGTGCCTCTTCTCCAGAGCAGGGAAGAAAAGGCAAAGTCCATGGCAAAAGCGGGCATGGCTTTTACCCTCTTTCTCAGACCTGATAAGAAATTTCTACAAGAAGGGCCCGAAGAATTTCTGGAAAAGCTGGAAAGCCTTCCCGGCCTGTCCGGACTTGCGGCAGGGGAAAATTTTACCTTCGGCAGACAGGCCAAAGGGAACAGCCGTCTGTTAAAAGAGTGGTCCCGCTTAAAAAAGATACCGGTCTCTGTGGCCGGTCTTACAGAGGAAGAGGGGAAAACCGTTTCCAGCACTGCCATCAGGCAGCTCATCCAGCAGGGACAGATGAAAGAAGCCGCCTGCCTTCTGGGAAGGAACTATACTCTTCAGGGCGACGTGGTCCACGGCTTTCACCGGGGCCATGATATTCTAGGCTTTCCTACGGCTAACCTGTCTTTTGCGGAGGACCGGGTGCTTCCCAAAGACGGTGTCTATGCCACCTTTGCCCAGATTGACGGGAGAAGATATCCCGCCATTACCAACATAGGGAAAAATCCTACCTTTGAAGGGAAACAGAGAACTATAGAAACTTTCATCTTCCACTTCGACAGCAATATTTATGGAAAATCCTTTACCCTGGAATGGGTGGAAAGAATCCGCGGCGAAATCCGCTTTCCCTCGCCGGAAGCACTGGCGGCGCAGATTCAGAAGGATATACAGAGGGCGGAGAAGATACTGGAGAGAAGGTAGACGTCAGACGGCCAGCACTGATGACAAAGAAATTACGTAACCCTGGCTATAGACTCATGGAGCTGTGAAAAATGTAAATCATTTTTTCACAGCTTCTTTTTTTTGCGATATACAGCACAGCAGGTACAAATGCCAGTCCTCTGACGCCGTATCCCACACCGGAGAGGACGCTTTTTCTACTTTTTTACAATTTTTACCGCCTGCCCTCTTTACTTTCTTACTTTAGCGTGGTAATGTATTAACCATAAGAAAGAGAGGAGGGCGCAAATGGCTCGTACAATGGATGACCTGAAAATGGTCCATGAAGAAGAAATGAAGAATTACGACCGCATTGAGAGCGCTGTGGTTTCCGTCATGCGGCGGCACGGGTGCAAGATTATCCAGACTCCCACCTTTGAGGATTATGATACCTACGGCACCTATTTTCCCCAGCTCCAGCGGGAGATGATAAAGACCATAGGGCCCGACGGCGAGGTGCTGGTCATGCGGCCGGATGTGACGGTGCCTCTGGTGAAGACGGTGGCCCGGGAGTATCCGGATCCGTCCCAGCTTTTGAAGTTTGGCTATGTGTCCATGGTGTTCCGTGAATATTATGGAAAGTCCACCCATGGGAAATATTTTCTCCAGAGCGGCGTGGAAGTGCTGGGCGATGAGACGCCGGAGTGTGACGGCGAGGTCATGGTCATGGCTGCAGAATTTTTAAAGTCCGTGGGCATCCGGGATATGCGGATCGACCTGGGCACTGTGGCCTATATGGACGCCCTTTTCGATGAGCTCCATCTGACAAAGGAGCAGCTGTCCCAGGTGCGGGAATATATGGAAAAGAGAAATCTGGTGGCCTTTGACGGTTTGGTTGACGGGCTTCCTATTACGAAAATCCAGCGGGATGTACTGCTGGAGCTGCCGCGGCTCTTTGGGGATTATGAATCTACTTTGAAGCGGGCAGAAGGGCTGTGCCTGAATCACGGCATGATGGAGGCTCTCAGCCGTCTTCAGAAGGTTTATGAATACCTGGATGTAGCAGGCTACAGTGATTCCGTGCAGCTTGATTTTGCCTTTACTTCCCACATGGGTTATTATACGGACATGGTGTTTAAAATTTATGCTGACGGCGCCCTGTACTCCCTGATCAGCGGCGGCCGTTATGATTCGCTGGCCGCCCAGTTCCAGGTGCCCCGCCCGGCCTGCGGCTTTGGCCTTAACATGAACCTTCTTTACGAGGTCATGGCAGAAGAGGATCTGCTGGAGGAAATGGTTCCTTCCTGTGATCTGGCCGTGGTGTATGAGGAAGCGGACAGAGATTTGATCCTGACTCTGATGGACTGGAGGCATAAAGGATACTCCGTCCTTGGAGTGAGCCGGAAGAACCGAATTATCCCCGGCGATTACCGCATGATAGCTTCCTATGAGAAAGGCTCTTTCCTTATGGGGGAAGAGGCACTGTCTAAAGAGGAAATGGAAAGAAAACTGGGAGGACTTTGATATGCTTCATATAGCTCTCGCCAAAGGGCGTATTGCCAGGAAAGTGATGAAAAGCCTGTCTGATGGAGGATATCAGTTCCCCGATTATTCCGATGACAGCAGAAAATTAATTTTTACCGATAAGGAAGGCCGCATCCGGGTGACTCTGGTGAAGTCACCGGATGTGGCGGTCTATGTCAGGCGGGGTGCCGCTGATGCCGGCATTGTTGGCAAGGATGTACTCATGGAAGATGGGGAAGAGGATGTCTATGAAATCCTTGACCTGGGTATCGGCAAATGCCGCATGGCTGTGTCCGGTATAAAGGGGAAAAGGGATGTGATGAATAAACGCATCCTCACGGTGGCTTCCAAATATCCCTCCATTGCAAGGAAATACTTTGCCGGCCGTTTCCAGCCCATTGATATCATCAAGCTGAACGGCTCCGTGGAGCTGGCTCCTCTGGTGGGGCTCTCCGATGTGATTGTGGATATTGTGGAAACAGGCACCACCCTCCGTGAAAATGGCCTGGAGGCCTACGATTATTTTATGGATTTCTCCGCCCGTCTCATCTGCAACAAGGTTTCCTTCAAGATGAAACAGGATGAATTGAATCAGTTCATACAGGTGGTCAAAAAGGATTGACCACAGAAAGAAGGCATAGAAATGGAATGGATTGAAGTACCGGAAAAAGGGCTGACCCTCCGTGAAGTGAGGACCATGACTAATAGAAATGTGAATCTCTCTGATGATTTGGAAAAATCAGTGTCCGCCATCCTTGCTCAGGTGAAGGAGGGGGGAGATGAAGCTATTCGGGCGCTCACAAAGAAATTTGACGGTGTAGACCTTACGGACTTCCGGGTGAGTGAGTCGGAAATCGAAGAGGCAGTCAAGGCTGTAGGTCCTGAATTCCTCTCCGTATTAAAGGAAGCAAAGGAAAATATTGAAGCATTCCACCGTGAGCAGGTCAGGAAATCCTGGTCCAAAACCTTCCGGGACGGCGTGGAACTGGGAGAACGGTTTCTTCCCATCCAGAGGGTAGGCGTTTACGTTCCCGGCGGCCGGGCTGCCTATCCTTCCACGGTGCTTATGGATACGGTGCCGGCCATGGTGGCAGGCTGCCCATCCGTGGCCATGGCTACTCCGCCCGGTAAAGACGGAAAAGTGAATCCCAATATCCTGGCTGCAGCCTATGTGGCCGGTGTGAAGGAAATCTACAAGGTCGGCGGTGCCCAGGGCATTGGCATGCTGGCTTACGGCACGGAAACGGTGGAGCCTGTATTTAAAATCGTAGGACCCGGCAACGCTTTCGTAGCCATGGCCAAACGCCTTGTTTTCGGTACGGTAGGCATTGATATGATTGCCGGCCCCTCAGAAGTATGCTGCGTGGCTGATGGCAGCGCCAATCCGAAGTGGATTGCAGCCGATTTACTCTCCCAGGCCGAACATGATCCCCGGGCTGCCGTATTCCTCATTACACCGGACAAGGATTTCGGCCTGGCGGTGCAGAAGGAAATGGAAAAACAGATGAAAGAGCTTTCCCGCTATGAAATCATGAAGAGCTCCGTGGACCAGTACGCCAAGGCTTTCCTTTGCAAAGATGCAGAACAGTGCTTTGATATCGTCAATAAGATTGCGCCGGAGCATCTGGAAGTAGAGCTGCCGGACCCGAAAAAATACCTGCCCCTTATTTATAATGCCGGTGCCATTTTCCTCGGCAAATACACTTCTGAACCAATCGGGGACTACATGGCGGGCCCCAACCATACACTGCCCACCTCCGGTACCGCTGCTTTCTCCTCGCCCCTTGGGGTTTATGATTTTGTAAAACACAGCAGTGTGGAATGTTACAGCAGGGAAGCGTTCCGTAAAATTTCTAAAAAAGTGCAGCTCTTTGCCAAAGCAGAAGGGCTCACCGCTCATGCTCATGCGATGGAGGTACGTGATGAAGACTGAATGGCTTAGAAATACAATTAAAGATTTTGAACCCTACTATGTGGCTCCTATTGCAGAAAAATACGTGATTAATGCCAATGAAAACTATTTCAACGTTCTTTCCATTCCATCCCTGAAAAAGGAACTGGTGGAAGCGCTGGATACCTTTAAACCCCAGATTTACCCGAAACCCATGGCTGACGACCTTCGAAAAGCTCTGGCGGAATACACCGGCCAGGCTCCGGAAGACATCATCTGCGGCAACGGCGGCGATGAAATGATTACCTACCTTCTGGGCACATTCCTGAACCCGGGAGACCAGATCCTGGTTCATACGCCAACTTTTGACATGTACGAACTGGGAGCAGAAACCCTGGGGGCCCGCGCCATCAAAGTGAGGGACCTGGCAGGCTATCGCCGGGACAAGGAAGGCATTCTGGAAGCGGTTAAGAAGTACCAGCCGAAAATCACAGTTATCTGCAACCCCAATAACCCTACCGGCGACCTGCTGCCGGCCTCCTTTATCGAAGAAGTGCTGAAGGCGGCTGACAATCTTGTTTTCGTGGACGAAGCGTACATGGAATTTGCCCAGAAGGAAAGCGTGCTGCCTTTAATCAAAAAATATCCGAACCTGGTAGTGCTTCGCACCCTGTCCAAAGCCTTTGGCCTGGCAGGCATGCGCTGCGGCTATCTGGCAGCTGATAAGGAAATCATCGATGCCATTGGCAAAATCAAGGCGCCCTACAACCTTAATGCCTTTACTCAGCTTTTTGCGCCCATCGTACTGAAACACAGGGAGGAAATTCTTAGGGTGAGAGATGACATTGTGAAGGAACGGAACCGCCTTTTTGATGAACTGGTGAAAATTCCCGGCCTCACCGTATATCCTTCCTGCACCAATTTCCTTCTGGTCCAGGTGGAAAGCAAACATGAAGAAATTTTCAAAGCTCTGAAAGCCAAAGACATTCTGGTGAAGATTTACCGGAACAGCGGAGAGCTCCCCAATGCCTACCGCATTACTGTGACCACCAGGGATGTGGATGATGCCCTCCTTGAAGTATTTCGGAAGGAGCTTTCATGAGACAGGCAGAGATTCATAGAAAAACAGGGGAGACAGACATTGCCATTTCCCTTGTCATCGATGGAGAAGGGCGCTTTGAGGGAACCACGGGTATCGGTTTCTTCGACCACATGATGAATCTCCTTGCCTGGCACAGCGGCATGGATATTTCCCTCTCCTGCCGGGGAGACCTGGAAGTGGACAACCATCATACCATTGAAGACCTGGGCATTGCCCTGGGCACCGTGTTCCTCAAAGCGCTGGGAGATAAGAAGGGCATCCGCCGCTACGGCGTCTTCTTCTGCCCCATGGATGAAACACTGTCCCGCATTGTGCTGGACCTTTCCGGACGGCCCTATTTCGTGTACGATGTGAAAATCCCGGTGGAGCGGATCGGCACCTTTGAAACGGAAATGACCAGAGAATTCTTTCTGGCCTTTGCCATGCACGGCATGATGAACCTGCACATGGCCTGCCTTTACGGCGAAAACGGCCATCATATCGTGGAATCCCTTTTCAAAGGGCTGGGCCATGCACTGAAGGAAGCAGTTACCGTAGAAGGCGGCAGGGTATTATCGACCAAAGGAGTGCTCTGATGAAAACAGCCATTATCGATTACGACGCAGGCAATCTGGCCAATGTGGTCCGGGCGGCGGAAAGGGCCGGCCTTTCTGTGGAAGTGACAAGAAATCCGGAAGTTATCCGAAGTGCCAAATCCCTCATCCTGCCTGGCGTTGGTGCCATGAAGGATGCTATGGAGCATCTGGATGGCTACGGTTTGTCTGGCCTTATCCGGGAAGAAGTGAAAAATGGAAAAAAGCTGGCCGGCATATGCCTGGGCATGCAGGCGCTCTATGAAGTCTCTGAGGAGAATGGACATATTCCTGCCCTGGGCCTTCTTCCCGGCTGGATTGTCCATTTTCCGGAAGGGAAATTAAAAGTGCCCCATATGGGATGGAATGAACTGGTCATTCACCGGCCCCACGAAGTGCTGGAAGGCCTGCCTCTCCATTCCTATGTATATTTCGTTCATTCCTACTACAAAACACCGGGAGATACGGAAGACGTCATTGCTTCTGCCGATTATGGCGTCACCGTACCGGCAGTAGTAGGAAAGGACAATGTATTGGGATTCCAGTTCCACCCTGAAAAATCGGGCTCTGTGGGGATGGCCATCTGGGATCGTTTAGCAAAGTGGTTGATGAAATGAAAATATTTCCAGCAATAGATATAGAAGATGGACACTGCGTGCGTCTGCAGCAGGGGAAAAAAGAAAACCTTACCGTTTACGGCGATGATCCGGTGAAAATGGCGCTGAAATGGCAGGAAGAAGGGGCCAAAGCCCTTCATGTGGTGGATCTGGACGGTGCTTTCAAAGGGGACGGCGTCAATAAGGAAATCATCCGAAAAATGTGCGAAGTCCTCACCATCCCTCTGGAAGTGGGCGGCGGCATTCGCAGTGAAAAGGCCATTAAAGACTACCTGGACATGGGGGTGTACCGGGTCATTATCGGCTCCAAAGCCGCTGCTTCCCCTTACTTTGCCATTCAGGCCGCCAAAACCTTTGGCGCTGATCATATTGCCGTATCTATAGATGCCAAGGGAGACGAAGTGGCTACCCACGGCTGGGTGGACGGCAGCAGCCGCAAGGTCATGACCTTTGCAGAAACACTCCTGACCCACGGCGTGAATACGCTGATTTATACGGACATCAGCCGGGACGGCATGCTTTCCGGTCCGAACTTCGACATGATGAAAAAACTTCAGGCTCTGGAAGGCATCCACCTGATTGCTTCCGGCGGCGTCTCCGGCGCAGAAGATCTCCGGAAACTGTCTGCCATGGGAGTGTACGGAGCCATTACAGGCAAAGCCCTCTATGAGGGAAAAGTAACCATGGAAGAAATACGGGAAATCCAGGAATAAGGGAGCCGCATCAGGAGCCACTGCGCGCTTCGGTTGACGCCTGCTGCGCAGGCGAGGGTTGACATCCGCTGCGCGGATGAAGGGGCGTAAGTTTGACGACCCTCCGGGCCGAGGGTTGTGGATTGCTCTGTGGGCAATGAGTATAAATTCAGTGTTATGGGCTTACCTTCCCGCCCTCAGAATCATTCTGAGCTGCAGGCGAAGAATCTTGGTACGTGAAGCGTTTGAATCAAAAGGCATTAAACAGCAGTCGGCGGGAAGGAACCGCTTTGCGAAATTTATACTCATTTTTCGACAGGGCAGTCCACAACCTTCGGGCCCCAGGGGCCCGTCAAACCTAAGAACCCTCCGGCCACAGGCCGGTCAATCTTAAGAACCTTTTCCCAGCTCCCTCTGAATCCGGGGCTGCGAGGCATCCCCTGTTTTTCTAAAACGCAAAGGAGCATACTATGCTTGCAAAAAGAATCATTCCCTGTCTGGACGTGAATCATGGCAGGGTGGTCAAGGGAAAACAATTTCATCACCTGCAGGACGTAGATGATCCTGTGGCTTTAGGAAAGTACTACTCCGACTCCGGCGCCGATGAACTGGTCTTTTATGACATTACCGCCACCCATGAAGGGCGGGAAACCTTTGTGGACACTGTGAAAGCCATTGCGGAAGAGCTGACCATCCCCTTTACCGTAGGGGGAGGCATTCGCAAAGCTGATGATTTCCGCACCATGCTTTTGGCCGGCGCCGACAAGGTATCTGTGAATTCTGCGGCCGTCATGCATCCGGAAATCATCAGGGAAAGTGCCGAGCGTTTTGGAAACCAGTGCGTGGTTCTTTCCATCGATGGTAAACGGAACGACCATGGCGGATGGGACGTTTACATCGAAGGCGGACGGAAAAACACCGGTATTTCCGTGTTGGAATGGGCCAGGAAAGGCATGGAGCTGGGGGCCGGAGAAATCTGCATGAACTCCATCGACACCGATGGGGAGAAAAAGGGGTATGACCTGGAACTCATGCACACCCTGTCAGAGCAGCTTTCTATCCCTGTCATTGCCTCCGGCGGCGCAGGGAAAATGGAAGATTTCCTGAAAGCCTTTGAAGCAGGCTCCGATGCGGCCCTGGCAGCGTCAGTCTTCCACTTTGGTGAAATTGCCATTCCCGATTTAAAAAAGTATTTGGCAGCCCACGGCATTCCCGTGCGGATATAAGGAGGATTTATGGAGTCAGTAGACATCGGAAATATCAAATTTGATGAAAAAGGACTGGTGCCGGCAGTGGTGCAGGATGCCAGAAGCGGCGAAGTGCTCATGGTGGCCTATATGAATGCTGAATCTCTGGCTAAAACGGTGGAAAGCGGCGAAACCTGGTTCTTCAGCCGCAGCCGCCAGAAACTGTGGCACAAAGGCGAAGAGTCAGGCCATTTCCAGCATGTCAAGCGCATTTACGTGGACTGCGATGCCGACACCCTGGTGGTAGAGGCCATTCCGGAAGGTCCTGCCTGCCATACAGGAAACCGCAGCTGCTTCTATCGGAGCCTTGCCCAGTGGGATAATACAAAAGCGAAAGGAAGCCTCACCATCCTTCATACGCTCTTTGAAGAAATCAAAGACCGCAGAATTCATCCCCAGGAAAAATCTTATACCAATTACCTCCAGAAGGAAGGTAAGAATAAAATCGACAAAAAAATAGGAGAAGAAGCCTCTGAAGTCATTATTGCCGATCAGCACGAAGATAAGGAAGAAATCATAGATGAATCCTGCGATCTCCTTTACCATCTCTTCGTTCTCTGGGAAAACGCCGGCGTAGATCTTTACGACATTATGCAAAAACTGGAAGAACGGGATGAGAAAAAAGGAAATAAAAAAGTAGTGGGTCATCTGGATAAGACCTTCTGATGCTGTCTGCAGCGGTATCAAGGTTGACAGGCCCGGAAGGGCCTGAAGTTTGACATCTGCTGCGTGGAGGATGAGGCTTAAGCTGGACATGCCTTCAGCGCGAGGCTTGCAGCAGCTGCCACATCATCATTTCGACGAAAGTGCTTCGAAGTGGAGAAATCTCATTCCAAAGTAATGAAGCTCCTTGGTGTCGGGAGAGCTTTTGGCTCAGAATCCATTGTCCTGATGTTGACATTGAGCGCCGCTGGAGATGACAATGGGGTGAGGCACTTACTGTCATTAGAACCAATTAAAGACATCAAAAAGGGGCTGTGAAAAAAATTTCCATTTTTTTCACAGCCCTTTTTCGATGTACAGATTTTACAGAGCAAATACCTGGAATGGCATGGCCGGGTCTGTTTCCGATGCAGCAGCTCTCTCTACATGGCAGGGATGGTCAAAGACCATGATAGAGCGGTTTTCTCTGTCAAATTTCGGCCATGACGGCATGCCCTCTGCAGCGGGTATGCCTTTTTTTATAAAGGCAGTAAAGGCGCCGTGCATTTCTTCTTTCAGCTCTTCATGGGCAGGCGAGTGGTCCACATCGTGGATGACAGAGCCCATACCCATGAGGAACTGGGTCTCAGAAGCATGGCAGGCTTTATAAGCCTGCCGGTCCCAGTCCAGCCGGTAGAGATAGACGTCCTGCCCTGCGTCGGAAGCGGTTTCCGCCATGTCTATGTCGCCGGCGCGGTAAATATATTCTGTCAGGAAGTGGACGAAACGCTGATGGAAGTTTTCGTCTTTGGGAATTTTTCTGTAGTTTTTCATAACGATGGGTGCCCGATTGCCGAAGAGTTTTTCTGCCAGCCCTTCATCCATGTCATGCACATGATAGATATGCCAGTAGAGATTTGTTTCATCTCTGTTTGTTCCCATGAGAAGGGAAATACGCGGCCCTGTTTGCTGCCGGATCAGGGCAAGGGCGTCATTTCCTTCAAAATTGATGCCGTCAAATACAGGGCCTGCTGCATGCAGGTTGAATCCGCGGAACATGGGAGCCTGGGCTTTTAAAATGGCTTCCCAGGGCATGGTGAGGATTTCATGGGCCTTGTCTTTCGTAAGACCTGCATGGGCCATAAACTGGTCTGTTATGCACCGGGCAGTATGTACATCTCGAATGCACTGCACGGCGCCGCTGCAAAGGATGGCTTTTTGAAACAGTCCCCTGGCTTTTTTCATAATGGTCAGGGCACCGCAGAGCTTGGCACCGGCGCTTTGGCCCATAATGGTTACATTATCCGGGTCGCCGCCAAAGGAAGCAATGTTCTTCCGCACCCAGCGGAGGGCCTCGATAATATCCAGAAGGCCGCTGTTTCCGGACTGTCGGTATGCATCTCCCAGATAACCGGACATATCCATAAATCCCAGGGCTCCAAGACGATAATTCATATTGACAACCACCATGCCTTCTCTGGCAAAGGAAGGCGGATTGATGCCTGCTGTGGCAGATCCTTTCTGAAAGGCGCCGCCGTGAATCCAGCAGAGCACAGGAAGCTTTCCTGTCGTATCAGGGGTGGTCACATTTAAATAAAGACAGTCTTCATCCAGGGTCTCTTCTTTTTTCAGAAAAGTAAGTCCCGGTACATAGAGCTGAGGCGCAGCGTGGCCCAGTTTTCTGCAGGAACGGATTCCTGTCCAGGGTTCCGCCGGTTCTGTGGGCATAAAGCGAAGGGCACCTACCGGCGGCTTGGCGTAGGGAATACCCAGAAACTGATGTATGCCCTGGATTTCCATGCCTTCCATGGCTCCGCAGGGCGCTTGGATTATCATATTTCCTCCTTAGTATAATGATATAAAACAGGAAAATGGTTTATTCTATAAGAAATCCTTTCAGAGGAGAGGGATAGGTGCTCGTTTTTTCTTCCTTTGCAAAAAAGACTGTGGGGGAAAAGGGATGCCCCTCTTTCCTCACAGTCCTTTGGACAAGTATGGATGCAGCAATTGTTTTCTTTTGCCAGGGAATGACTAGATGTGAACAGCCATCTGTTTAGGAAATCCCATGACGAAGCGATAGATAAGAACAGACTTGTAAGTGAGTCCGTGCTTTCTTTGGAAATCCTTATTTCTCCATCCGTTTCAAATGATTGGAATTGTTTTCATCATCCCACCATACGATACCCTTCGTATCGGACAGCACATTCCGGTGGAAGAGAGGTACCCGGATGCCTTTTTTCAGCTGCTTTTCATAATCCAGAAGGCAGGCCCGGGCCTGGGGGAAAAGAAGAATAATGGCGCTTACGTTGGTTAAGACCATAAAGGCCATGAAGAGGTCCGCCAGGTTCCACACAAGGGGCAGATCCGCAATGGAACCCCAGAAAATCATGACAGCAATGAGAAGGCGGAAGAGGTTCAGCGGCCATTTTTTATGGGTGAGATGGCCGATGTTGATTTCCCCGTAATAATAATTTCCAATAAGGGAAGTGAAGGCAAAGAGGAAAATGAGGAAGGAAACGGCTTTCGGAGCGCCGCTGCCGAAGTACTGGGACATGTCCCACTGAATCAGTTCGATGCCGGTCAGGCCGGTGGCGCTGTAGTCTCCTGTAAGAAGAACGATGAAAGCAGAAGCAGAGCAGATGAAAAGGGTATCTACATACACGCCGAAGGCCTGGATGAGGCCCTGCACCACCGGATGGGTGGCATCTGCAGTGGCTGCTGCATTTGGTACGGAACCTTCGCCGGCTTCGTTGGAGAAAAGGCCTCTCTTGAATCCGGTGAGCACAGCAGCGCCCATGCCGCCGCCAAATACTGCCTGCCAGTCGAAGGCATCCCGGAGGATAATGTAGAACACATGGGGCATTTCGGTAATATTATAGAGCATAATGCCCAGAGCAACCACGATGTAAATGCCTGCCATAATAGGCACCATCCATTCTGTCACCCGGGCCACCCGGCCCATGCCGCCGCAGATGACCAGCATAGCCAGCACAGTAACCACGCCGCCTACCATCATACGGTCCAGACCCAGTGCATGGTTCAGGGCCAGGGAAATGGTATTGGACTGTACGGAATTATAAATCATACCGTAGGTGACGGAAATCAGAATAGCAAAGAGGGCAGCCCAGATACGGTGGCCGAGGCCGTTCTTCAGATAATAGGCAGGACCGCCGCGGAAGCCGTTGCCGTCTTCTCTTGGCACCTTATAAAGCTGGGCCAGGGTAGATTCCACAAAGCCCGTGGCAGAACCGATGACCGCAATAAACCACATCCAGAAAATAGCGCCGGGACCGCCGGATACGATGGCAATGGCGATGCCTGCAATGTTGCCCACACCTACTCGGGAAGCGGTGCTGACGCAGAAAGCCTGGAAAGGAGAAACCTCATTTCCCTCGGTCTTCCGGCCGGCCGTATGGGCTATGAGCTGGAACATCCGTCCGAAGTAACGAATCTGTACAGCCCTGGTGCGGACAGTAAAATAGAAGCCTGCTCCCACCAGCAGGGCGATGATAACAGATGACCATAAAAATCCGTTAATGGTGGAAATCAGTTGATTCAGTGATTCCATATTTCCTCCTTGAAATGAAAGCTACGCATACATAATTATTATAATATGATTTCCAGATTTAGACAATTCAAAAAATATGACTGGAAAGGGGAAAATAAAAAGGGGCCGACTCTTTGGGGAGGCAAAAGGCGCCTTGAGGTTTTTGGCATTTATACCAAAGATTTGTCTAAATGCAATTCCCCGATAAAACAGCTCTCCTCTTGGGCTGAAATCCCCCGATTTCCGGTATTTTCAGAGGATATTTCCCACCGAAAAAATCAGTATTTCTGCCCGGTTAAGCAAGCCTCAAAAACGAATCATTTGCAGTATGAAATATGAGGGTTTTACTCTTTTTTTTACAAAATCGGCAGAAAATGGTAAAATACAGGAGTCTATGGAGGTGATATGAATGCGTGCTTTATATACATGGGGATGCGCCGCAGCCATCTGGCTGGTGGCGTCTCTTACCGCGTCTGCCCAGACCCTGTCTATCGGCATGTCAGGAAGTGAAGTCTCTTCCCTGCAGAACGACCTGGTAGCGGCAGGCTATCTTGCACGTACAGTAGATGGAGATTACGGCTCCACCACAAAAGAAGCAGTGGCCTTATTCCAGAAGGCCAAAGGGCTGCCTGTTACCGGTAGGGCTGATGATGATACCCGGGCAGCGATTGAACGGGCCGCCGGAGCGGGCTATCGTCCCGGCGGCGGCGTAGTTTACGCCGAGGGCAACCGGGGCAGCATGATCAGCGACATGCAGGTACGGCTCCAGGCCGCAGGCTATCTGAAAGGCGGCATTGACGGCGTATACGGTGAAGATACTACCAACGCCGTAAGGGCCTTCCAGAAAGCCAAAGGCATTCCTGTTTCCGGTGTCATTGATGAAATGACCTACGGCGCCCTGAGAAATGAAGATACCTCTTCCGTTTCCTACGAAGGGGAGAGGGAGGAGGAAGAAAGCGGCGACAGAGGATCCTCCCTTTACAGTATCGGTGACAGCGGTAGTGATGTTTCATCGATTCAGCGGAAACTGAAGAAAATGGGATACCTGGACGGAGCAGTAGACGGTATCTACGGCGGCGATACTGCCTCTGCAGTGAAAGCCTTCCAAAGCGACGAAGGCCTTTCCGTCACCGGCATGGTGAATGGAGACACCCTGTCCCGCATTACCTCCGAGTATGCGTCCCAGAGCGGTGAAACTGTGCTTTCACCGGGAGACTCCGGGAAGAAAGTCATCCGTCTTCAGAACAAACTTCTCCTTCACGGTTATAATCCCGGCAGTGTAGATGGTATTTACGGGGAGGGTACTGCCGAGGCAGTGCGCCAGCTCCAGGCAGAAGAAAATCTGGCCAGAACCGGCATTGCCGACGGTGATGTATGGGACAGACTGGACAGCGCCCCCCGCTTTACAGGAAACTATAAAAAAGTATTCCGCATGGAAGCCACAGCCTACACGCCTAATGACGGAGACGGAAGAGGGATGACAGCCATGGGTGCCTATGCAGGCAAAGGCCACGCCGCTGTGGATCCCAATATCATCCCCCTGGGAAGCGAAGTCTACATCGAAGGCTATGGCTATGCCATCTGCGACGATATAGGCGGCGCCATTCATGGAAATATTATCGACGTGGGCGTGGATAACTACGACCAGGCCTACAAATGGGGTATGAAACCCAAAGTGAATGTATATCTGATTCGATAAGAAAAGACCGGGCTTCCGGTCTTTTTTGTTCCTATATGGGACCGCCTATAGAAACGCAGGAAGCCGGGATATTGACTGCCGCTGCTATTAAGAATGTTACTGATAATGAGTCATACCACTGATGAAACCATGGAAGCGAAAGCCAATGAAGCTGCAAAGCAGCAGGCTATAAAAGAAGAGAATAAAAAATAAGTCCTTGACAATGAGGCCCTTCATAGTGTATTCTTATACAAGTCAGCTATGTGGAGTGATACTCAAGTGGCTGAAGAGGACGGTTTGCTAAATCGTTAGACCGGGTAACCGGTGCGGGAGTTCGAATCTCCCTCACTCCGCCATAAAAAAGCGTCGATGCTTCGACGCTTTTTTTATTTGTCAGAAAAGCTATAACCCAGGAGCCTTCCAACGCTGGATAAAGGGCTATAATGTCAAATCAATGGTAAGCGAACGAAAACCCCTTCCTGCATACATACAGTAAGGAAAGCAAAAACCGGACAGGGCTCAAACCTTGTCCGGTTCCTCTTTAATCCAGATGATATTCCTTATACAGCTTTTCCCGGGCTTCCTTATCTTCCAAAGCCAGCTTGACATCATCGGTGCGGCCCTCTGCCTGCAGCAGCTTCAAAAGCCGGGCAAGCAGTTCAGCGCCTTCAGTGCGTCCTTCGGCACGTCCTTCGGCGCGTCCTTCAGAACGTCCTTCAGAACGTTCATCCATACTCCATTTTTCCAAATCGGCACACATGGCAGCCACCTCCCTGGGGTTGTTTTTATAACGATTGACTGTTTCCTTTAACGGTTCCAGAATCATATCATCCACTTTGGATGAACGAAAATCATTCATCAGTTTTCCTATATCATCGGATCCGCCATAGTCTCCATTTATATAAATACCGGTGAACAGGAAAGAAGGGGCCTGCTCCTGCTCACCATAAAAGGCGCCTCTTATGATTAAACCGGTAAAACTGTCCCAAGAAGGAGAAGAAAAACTGCTTTGAATGAATCTCAAACCTTTGCGGAATAAAAATAACGAAGAAGATCAAAACCGGACAGGGCTCAAACCTTGTCCGGTTCCTCTTTAATCCAGATGATATTCCTTATACAGCTTTTCCCGGGCTTCCTTATCTTCCAAAGCCAGCTTGACATCATCGGTGCGGCCCTCTGCCTGCAGCAGCTTCAAAAGCCGGGCAAGCAGTTCAGCGCCTTCAGCACGCCCTTCAGAACGCTCATCCATACTCCATTTTTCCAAATCGGCACACATGGCAGCCACCTCCCTGGGGTTGTTTTTATAACGATTGACTGTTTCCTTTAACGGCTCCAGAATCATATCATCCACTTTGGAAGAACGAAAATCATTCATTAGCTTACCTATATCATCGGAGCCGTGATAATCTCCATTTACATAAATGATATGTTCTCCATCATTAAAGGGACGGCTTAATTCTTCGATGATTCGATTGATATGGTAACGGGCCAGTCCCGCCTTGAAAATATCATTTTCTGTAATAAAAATGACATAGCTTTCAGGCAGCTGGTCATAGGTATTTCCTTTTTTCAGGCTGTTCAGATCCAGAAGACTGCTGTTGAAACGGGCCCTTCTGGCGCCGGCTCCTTTGTCTGAACGCTGCACCTCGATATCGTATTCAGTTCCGGCAGAGTCAACAGCATGCACGTCCATACGGATTCCATGTCCCAAAAGACTGGGGATAGTGTCCTCTATGGTTACCGATAATACATGAAGATCGGGCTGTTCCATAATGATCCGCAGAATGCATTCTACCGCAGGAATGTTATTCTTGAGACACCGCTTCATGAAATCATCATCCATAAGACGCCATCTTTTAATAATCTGCAGAGCACGCGTATGCCGCCGTTTCTGCAAATCCGATAAGGTTTGTTCGTTCATTGGAGCACCGCCTTTCTCTACTCCTATTATACTTGGAAATTAAAATCGCCACAATGACGAAATGGTCAGGAGACATGATGAGATGAAGAAACCATAGGGGGTCATCTGATGATTAAATCGCTTAGTGCCTTGCTGCTTTTGGAATCGGCAGCTTGCCATATCTTCATTTCCACTGTAGGAAAGTGGAGACATCTTCCCACAGAATACATTAGGACCTAAAGGAGGCGTTTTTTTAACTCATAGCAGCGAAGCTGCGCATAGCGAGCATAAGTTGCATCGATAATATGAGAGGGATCGCCCCTTTGCGGCATCGTGGATTTACCCGTAAACTATAGTCGACAGTCCTCTGCTGGACTGCCGACTTCCAAAGGAAGGAGGTCCTGGCACTTCGCCATGCAGTACTGGAGTCAGAAAGGGCATTTCCGCAGCGCAGGTTCTTTCCTTTTCTCTTAACAATCGAATAGGCTATAATAAAGAAAACAGATAATACTTCTAGTCTTTTGTTCTATCGGGGAGGAGAAGGGAGGGGATTACCGAAGCTATGGGGATGAGGAGAAAAAGTGATTGCCATGGCCCTTGCCACGGCCGGCGCTGTGAAAACAGTGCTGGATACGCCTATCTTCACCGGCGAAGGAGTGGTGAGGGAGGAGTCCCTTATAGCCTGTAAGAAGATAGAAGCCTTTCTGTCGAAGGTGGAGGCATCATGAAATTTCCCTGCATCGCCTGTGGCCTGTGCTGTGAAAAGGCCCTCTTTGTACGAGAGCCTACAGGTTTTCTGGACGAAAAAGGGCAGTGCCGGTTTTATGACAGGAAGGAAAAGAAATGATGAATCTATGACCATCGCCCTGCCATCTGCAGTACAAAGATCATGGTTAAGAGGAAATTTTGCTGCTCCATGAGCGAAAGGAACTATATACCGGCCAATCTGCCCTGTGCCGGGAACTGAATCGGGCCGCCGGGAATCGGGATAATGCAGAAAGAATCCGGAACATCATGGAAGAAATTGAGAAAAGGGCTGATTGAAACATGGAGGCCCTGGGGAGGCACTGGTGTCATTGGGGCGGGAGATTTCTCCACTCTGTGGAGACTCTGCATGGAGTCTCCAAGGCAGCCGAAGCTGGCCTCCAGCCTGCCCAATAAAAGGCTTTCCTATTGGTGACTCACCGGCTGCGGTCGAAATGACAAAAGAGTGGGTGACGCTGGTGCCATTGGAGCATGGGGTTTCTTCTCTTGGCTCATTTATGGATACATCTGTGTTTACTCTGGATTTCTGAAAGGAGGATTTATGCGTAAAAAAACGATGGCCGACGGCATACTGGGCATTTCCATTGCCGCCGCCCTGGCATCGGCGCCTTTCCAGGAAAGCAGTCTGGCTGCAGGAGCCCTGTTTCACCTGTCCTTTGCCGCTTCCGTAGGCGGTTTTGCGGACTGGTTTGGCGTCACTTCTCTTTTCAGGAAGCCCCTGGGCGTACCTTTTCGGACCAGCCTCATCTCCAAAAGCCGGGATAAAATCGTGGCCATGGCCAAAGACATGGTGACGGAGGAAATCCTCTCCGAACGGCGGCTGAAGAGGCTGCTGGTGAATCATGTGCCGTCGGCAGTGGTAGAGCGCTGGCTGAAGGAGCATCGGCAGGAACTCAGCCGCATTCTGACCGACGGTCTGGAAACTGCTTTTTCCTCTCTCCATGAAGAATGGCTTTGGCAGATGGCAGGAAAGAACCTTTCTACCCTTCTTCCTGCCATCGACTGGGCCGCCATCCTGGCGTCGGTGATGCTTTCCTTCAAAAATTATGAGAAAAAAGAAGCCCTTTCGGAGGCCCTGGCAGAGGAAGTACGCCATTTCCTGCAGGATGAGTTTACTTTAGAAGAAATAGGACACATCTACCGCACCGCCTGGGACCATTATGAGGCTCATGGTCCTTTGAATTTTCACCGCCTCTTCCGGAAGGCCGTAAAGGACAGGGATGAGGAATTCATTAAAGGCATCCAGAAAAAGATTTTTGATCTGGCAGATACCCTGACTCATGAGGACAGCGAGGTAAGGAAGGCATTGGGAGAAAAGTATGACAGACTGCTGGAAAGACTTTCCAACGACAGCCCCTGGAAACAGGAGCTGAACCGGAAAATTTCCCATATGGCAGAAACAGTGCTGGAAGAGAAAGGAAAGGATTTCTTTCTGGAGGCATGGCGGGTCCATCATGAAGAGCTGGCAGACCTTCTGGCGGAGAAAATCCTCCTGTACGCTGAAAACATGATGGAAGATCAGGGAAAACGGCGCCGCTTCGACGCCTGGCTCCTCTCTCTGGCGCTGCCCCATGTAAAGGAAATCCATGAGGCTGTATCATCGGTGGTGGAAAAGAAGCTCTCCCAGTACGACGGAAGTGCCATGGCCCGCCTTGCAGAGGAGGCGGCGTCGGAAGAAGTGGCGGCCATTCGCATGAACGGCTCCCTCTTCGGCGCTCTGCTGGGGCTTGCCTTTTTTGCAGCGGGGGTGATGGTATGAAACGGTATCAGCGGGCCAACTTTCTCATGGCGGCTGCTTTTCTCTTCTTCCTTCTCACCTTTTGCTTAAGCCGCTGGAGTCCCTGGCAGAAAGAGGCCTGGCTTTCTGTGCTCTATTTCCTGGCCCAGTCCTGCTTCATCGGCTGCGTGGCGGACTACATTGCGGTGGAAGCCCTTTTCCGGCGGCCCTTCCATCTGCCGGTGGGACGGCTTATCCCCAAAAGCAGAAAGCGGATTATCAGAAAGCTGGGCGAGGTCAACAGCACTCTCCTTTCCAGGGAAAACATGCTGAAAAAAGTGGAAACTTTTTCTGCTTCCCGTCTGGTGTTTGGCCGTCTTGAAAAAGAAGAAAATCGGAAAGGCCTGGAAAGAAATCTGGCGGAAAAAGCAGGGGCCTGGTTCGTTTCCTTTGTCAAAGCCCATAAAAATGATGCTGCTTCCATGGCAAGAAGGGAAGGAGAGAAGAGACTCTCTGCCTTCACGGCCTTTGTCAAAGGGAAAATCCTTTCTGAAATGAATCGGGAAGAGTGGCTGGACAAAATTCTGGAGGAAGCGGAAAAAAGGACCAGAGACAAGAAAAATAGAGAGGCCCTGGCCCGTTTTCTGGAGGACCGGGGAGACAGAGAAGAAAAGGGATTCTTCGGCTCCCTGGTCTACGGTCTTGGAAAATTTTTCGGCGCCATAGACTACGACAGTCTGGCAGATTCTGCCATGGATGCTCTGGGAGAAGAAATAGAAACCTGGAAGGAAAAGGACAATCCTTTCCGCAGGACTCTCCTTTCCGGCTGGGACAGTATGGTGAGACGGTTTCTGGAAGAAGAGGCCACGGAAAGAGCACTGGGAGATTTCGGCAGGATCCTCTTCGCTTCCTTTCCTGTGGAAGATAAAGTGGAAGAGGCGGTGGACCGTTTCATGGAAGAATGGGGAGAAGGCAGGGCCTTCCATGAAAAATTGGTTCCCCAGCTGGAAAATGCCCTGCACCACGCTATCACCGCCGCCGGCCATGACGAGGGCTTCCGAAAACGAATGGACCGATTCGCCAGGGACCTGGCCGTGGAAATCATCTCCTATGAACACGGCTGGCTGGCCCCTGCCATGACGGAAGTGCTGGAAAACTTCACAGACCGGGAGCTCAATGAATTTGTAGAATCCAAAGTATGGAGCGAACTGGAAGGCATCCGTATCAACGGTGCCCTGGTGGGCCTCCTGACAGGCTGCGCCTTCTACGTGTTCCTCATGTGGTTATGGGTGCCCTTTGTGGGAAAATGGTAAATGAAGGCAGCGGTTCATGGCGGGATTGGAATCGGAAAGGAAATCCCGTAATCCGGGTAACTTTAAAGTCATATCAGGCCTCTTTGGGGCTTCGGATATTCTACGAAAATCCACCTATCCTCCGACGCCAAAGCTCCTCTCTGTAAAAGGGGCTTTGGCGCTTTGTCATGCAGCTATGATAAGACAAATGCAAGACCGTAACGATGACTTTATCATGATTGACCGAAGGGCTGTCGACAATCCCCAGCCCCCATAGGGACGTCAATCCTAAGAAACGTAAGCCCCTTGTTTACAGAGCTGGCGTCAAACGTCCCTTTTGAACCTTCAGAGTCCTCAGAGCCCTTTCTTTTCTGTTGCGTCTTATAAATTTTTTCTGTAATGAAAAAAGGTTTTTATAAAATCTGTCTTTTTCTAATGGTGTATAATTAATGGTGTAAGAAAAGGCCTTGCGAAAAGGCAGGAGGAAGAGAGCCGTAACGGATGAAGAAGAAACGGGTTTCTGTTATTGTGCTGATTCATGGTCCAAATCCCCGCGGGTGGGGTTTCCGATAGTCCAAAGGAGGAATTGATATGACTATAACTTATGTTCTTCAGGTTCTTCAGGCAATGGAAGATGGGAAAATTCAGGATCCAACCTATATCAAGGATCTGGAGGGTGAGCTTCATAAAGCGTTCCGTCGTGTAAGAAGAAGACTGCTTCGCCTTCGCAGCCGCGCCCAGTATGAAATCGGTGAAATGGATCGGGCCAAGGTATCCGCTACTTCCAGCCATATGGAAGAATTTACCAAGTACTGTGCCATGATTCGCAATTTCAATATGAAGGACTGCGAAGGTCTTCCGGGAATTGAAAGCTTCCTGAAAGAGGGCTTTAAAGTGGATAACATGATTGCACGGGCAGATAAGATTGCCAGCCTGGAAGCGGTAAGTGCTGCAGCTTATTCTCCCATGGCTCTGGGATTTGGTATCCTGGACAGCTTTGCTATCCTTCCGAAGGTGAATATCGACAATAAACGTTTCCACAGCATGGATATGACCTACATTCATGAACTCATCGAAGAGTTGAAGAATTATCAGAACCATGTGAGAAAACTCACTGCCTCCATCGATGAAATTGGCCGGAAGGCCAGGGAAGAGGCAGACTGCCTCAATGATCTTCATGATTATTTCGTAGACGGCATTGATGATTTGAAAACCATTCTGGAAAGAAAAGGAGAAGACTGGAACCGCTATTCCCAGTCTGAAAAGATGCAGGTGGCCCGGGCTATCCAGTGCGCCCAGCTCATTACCATCCTCTTCCCCCATCTCTTGAATGACAAAGGAGAAGTGAGTGAGGAAAGCGAAAAGGCTATCGAAAAGGCAAAGAAGGCACTGGCTTTCCGGGATGCCTGAAAGAAGCGGAATAGGGCGGTGAGTGCGATTCTTTTTCCATAGAAACTTTTTATATGTTATAATCATATATAGATATATAGGGAATCGCTGGTTTATTTCCTGGAAATCACGAGGAAGAGCTGTAGGCAGATGTATATCTGCAGGCGGCTCTTTCATTCCTGTTTCCTTTATGCATTTCACTTATCAGTGCTTCCCGGTTTCGATAGATCATACTGATTGAAGGGGGAACGAGTCATGTCGATTTCTTTTATTCTGCGCATGATTGCAGGGGCAGTCAGCGGTAATTCCAATTCTGCCCGTCCGGAAAGCATCAACGGTGAAGTGGAAAGAGCCAGAAGAAGGGCTACGAAAAGAATCAACCGGGCCAAGGTCAGGGCCCAGGATGAACTGGGAGAGCTGGACCGTGTGAGAATCACCCTCATGTCCGGCGATATGAAAAAATTCACCAGCCTCTTTGCCCAGCTGAAAAATGTGGACTTCCACGACTGCGATACGCTGGCAGGACTGGAACATTTCAATAAGGAAAGAAAGAACTGGCGGGAAATGGAAAAACTTTCCGCTAAAGCCATGAGTGTGGTTACCCTGGCAGGTGCAGTGGACGCTGTTGGATTTGGCGCTGGCGTGCTGGATCAGTATGCCAAGGTACCGGAAATCAAAGGACTGGATGTGACCGGGGGAACAGAAGATGTGAATGCCCTGAAGGATATGAGCGCCCGTCTTCAGGAATTCCAGAAGGATGTGAAGAACATGTGCATCCGCATGCAGCTGGTCCGCCACGAAGCCAGAAAAGCGGAAGATGCGCTCCTCGACCTGTCCGATTACTTTGAAGATGGCATTGAAGATATCAAATCCATTCAGAATGATGCTGGCAATGACTGGAAGAAATACTCTCCGGCTCAGAAAATCTTAATCGGCCGTACGGCTCAGATTGCCCGCCTCATCCGCGCCCTTTCGGAAGTCCGTTTCCTTAATGATGACGCCACTTTGCGCCCTGAAATTCAGGAGTCTGTAGACGCAGCGGAAGAACTGCTGGACGAACTGGGAGCTTAATAACAGCCATAACCAATCGGCATCCCCTCCATAGGAAGGGATGCCGATTTTTTTGATCCGTGAGCCGGAGGAGTGGGGCCGCTATCGGCTATCCGCCGGCCGCTTACCGCATGGCTTCCTGAGAAAGCAGCTCTCCCACAGAGGTGAGGACAGGTCCGAAAATTTGAGGAGACTGACGGCCCTGGTCTCCGCCGCTTTCAGCGGTATCCGACACCCGCTGAAACCTTTTCTTTAACACATCATATTCCTCTATGAAATCAGTACTCAATCAGTCAAATTTATTGTACAATAGAATAGGTATTGAATCAGACAGGAGATGATAAGGGTTGAAGAGATTTCAAAAGTGGGCACTGGTCTTAGGGGTCTCTCTGGCTTTTTCCTGGGGAGGGATGGCCGAAGCTTTTGAGCCTTATTACCTGAATGGGGACAAGACCTATCCTATGATACAGAATACCGGTGGTATTTATAACGATGGCGCCACGGGCCTTTTTCTTGATTTATCTACTTTGACGGTGGAGGATGTTTTTGAAGACGGTCTTCAGGCAAAGGTAAAAATAGTGGATGTGAAGTCTGCTCAAACCTATACGGAGAGCTGGATTCATGTACGTTACAGCGTGGATGGAAAGGCCTGGGCCCTGGGGCAGGACGGGCGCTGGCGGGAAATCCCTTCCAATACGGAAGATCCCGCAGCGCTGACGGTGTATTTCATCAGGCAGGCCATGACCGATGACAGTACCCGTGAACGGCTGTCCGGTGAAATTGACCAGATCATGGAGACAAAGAAAGACAATCCGGGCAAAACAGCACCGGATGATGCGATTCCCTTGATGGATGTACAGGCTCCGCCCGCACAAAACGGGGTGAAGGAAAAGGGCAGCGTTCAGAAAGGAAATGACGATGCCGATCAAGTGACCGTAACCATTACGGAAGCGCCGAAGGTGGAAATCACATCGACTCCGCCGCCGCAGGTGGATATTACATAAAAAGTATACATTATTTTTTTCGAGGTGTATGATGGCAAAAAGACATTACGAACTTCATGTAGCCGGCTGCACAAGGCAGCTTCCCATTCTGAATATTTCCGATAAATTGGCCATTGCGGGATTTGTCATCCTGGGAGATACGGAAATCGTTGAAAACTGTGCCAAAGAACTGGCTTCCAGGGTGCCAAAAGATACGGATATCATCATGACGGCAGAAACGAAGGGAATCCCTCTGGCTCACGAGCTGGCCAGTGTGCTGGGCATGAAGAAGTATATCGTAGCCAGAAAATCCGTGAAAGCCTACATGGAAAACCCCATCTGGGTGGAAGATGAATCCATTACCACTGCCGGTAAACAGCGTCTCTACCTTATGGATACGGATGTGGAACTCCTGAAGGGAAGAAATGTGCTCCTGGTGGATGATGTCATCAGTACCGGCGGATCCATGAAGGCCATGAAACAGCTGGCTGAAAAGGCAGGGGCCCATGTGGTGGGTGAAGCAGCCATTCTGGCAGAAGGGGATGCTGCTAAAAGGAAGGATATTATCTATCTGGAACCGCTGCCCCTGTTTGAGGCGGAATGAAACAGGGCTGCCGTGACACGCCCTGGCGGGCGTGAGGGTTGACGGCCCTGTGGGCCGAAGGTTCTCAGGGTTCTGAAGATTGACGCGTCGCTGGCGCGAGGGTTGTGGTGGGCGGCTTCGCCGCCGGTTTGTAGAAAACAGCTTTAGTGGGTTAGTGCACTAGTGAGCTGGTAAAAACCAGACAACCGGGCTTTAGCCCGAGAAAAACAGGCAAACCGCCCTGACGGGCGTTGGAAAACCATACAACCGCGCCTTTGGCATCGGTCGGGCAATTCATAGGAAGGTCCTTTTATGTGCAGGCAAAGGACCAACTTTGCCCGACTTGTAGACCCTCTGCAGGGTCTCCACATTGGAAATGCACCCCTTTTGCCGCCTGCGGCGGCGTCTCCCCCGGAGGGGAGATTTGCTCTATGAAAAACATAGAGTTACTTAAGTTAGCTCAAGGCTGAGCAGTGAATAAACTTCCCCCTCCAGGGGAAGTGGTGCGCAGGACCCAAAGGGGGTGCATTTCCATCGGGCGAAGCCCGGTTTTACGGTTTTCGCTGCCTCTGGCAGCATATAAAATTCATCGCCAAAGGCGATACCTTTCCCCTGAGCGGAAGCGAACGCAACCCTGCTACATAACCCGCCGCCGTCAGGCAGCCAACCTGCGGCGCCAGCCGCGCCCCTTTTTGAAAGGCGGCGCCAGCCGCTTTCCAAATGTGATATAATAAGGAATACATTGTTTACGTTACTGATATTGTCTCCACAGGAGGAAACAGATGAAACATCAGGAAATTGTTATGATTGTTGACTTTGGCGGCCAGTACGCCCAGCTCATTGCACGGCGTGTCCGTGAATGCGGCGTTTACTGCGAAATCCTGCCATACAACAAGAGCGCTGAGGAAATCCTTGCCCAAAATCCAAAGGGCATTATTTTCTCCGGCGGTCCATCCAGTGTCAATGCAGAAAATGCACCCCAGGTGGATCCCGGCGTGTTCAAAGCAGGAGTACCGATTCTGGGCATCTGCTACGGCATGCAGCTCATGGCTAAGGAACTGGGTGGCGAAGTATCGAAGCCTGAAAAGCATGAATACGGCCACACTGATTTTTATCGCAACGGCAGCAGCGCCCTCTTTGAAGGCGTTTCCGAAAAGACCGCTGTATGGATGAGCCACGGCGACGCAGTGACCGATATGCCCGCCGGCTTTGGCCTCACCGGTCATACCGACCTCACGCCTACCGCAGCCATGGCTGATGAAGCCCGTCGTTTCTTCGGCGTACAGTTCCATCCGGAAGTGGTTCACACACCGGAAGGTACCACCATGCTGAAGAATTTCCTCTTCAAGATCTGCGAATGCAAAGGCGGCTGGTCCATGGGCAACTACATCGACATTGCCGTGGAAAACATCCGCGAAAAGGTTGGCAAACACAACGTCATCTGTGCCCTCTCCGGCGGCGTAGATTCCTCTGTAGCAGCCGTGCTGGTGCATAAGGCCATCGGCGAACAGCTCACCTGCGTCTTCGTAGACCACGGTTTCCTCCGCCTCGGCGAAGCAGAACAGGTAGTAGATACCTTCAAGAATAAGTTCAACATGAAACTGGTGCATATTGATGCATCCAAGCATTTCATGTCCCTCTTGAAGGGCGTCACCGAACCGGAAAAGAAGCGTAAAACCATCGGCGCTGAATTCATCCACACCTTTCAGGAAGAAGCCAATAAGCTGGAAGACGTGAAATTCCTGGTACAGGGCACCCTGTATCCCGACGTGGTAGAGTCCGGTACCGCCACCGCTTCCACCATCAAATCCCACCACAATGTGGGCGGCCTTCCGAAGGATATGAAGTTCCAGCTCATTGAACCGCTCCGCGAACTCTTCAAGGATGAAGTCCGTGAACTGGGCCGTCAGCTGGGCCTGCCGGAAGAAGTGGTCAATCGTCAGCCATTCCCGGGACCGGGCCTGGCTATCCGTATCATCGGCGAAATCACACCGGAACGGCTGGATATCCTCCGCCGCGCTGATTTCATCGTAAGAGACGTCATTAAACAGCATGGCCTCTATAATGATATCTGGCAGTCCTTCGCCATCCTCCCCGCAGCTATCCGCTCCGTAGGCGTGCAGGGCGATGAGAGAACCTACGATTACACCGTAGGCATCCGCGCTGTCACCTCCTCCGACGGCATGACGGCTGATTATTTCCGCTTCCCCTGGGAAGTGCTGGACGAAATGAGCCGCCGTATCTGCAACGAAGTGGCCGGAGTGAACAGAGTGGTCTACGACATCACCTCCAAGCCGCCGAGCACCATTGAATGGGAATAATTTGAACAATTCAGAAAGCATGACCTCATCGGCAGCGCCGAATGGAGGTCATGCTTTTTTGCGTGTGTATAAACTGCAAAATCCTATGTTTAATCCCTATGGATTCATAACCTGTAGTAAATTACAGGTATTTTTTTATTTCATAATCAGCTATTCTATATATGAAAGGAAAGCTGATTTTATTGATTCCTAATCAATAGGGAAGTGAAAAGGAGGTAAGTATTATGGGTTTGATCAAAGCAGCCATGGGTGCCGCCGGCGGCGTACTGGCCGACCAGTGGAAGGAGTTTTTTTACTGCGACAGCATGCCCGCCAACATTCTTATGATGAAGGGGCAGAAACGGACCAGTTCCCATAATCGCAGTTCCAATACCGGCGGAGAAGACAATATTATTTCCAACGGTTCCAAAATCGCCGTCAACAGCGGCCAGTGCATGATGATAGTGGAGTCCGGCAAGGTGGTGGATGTATGCAGCGAACCGGGGGAATACATTTATGACAAATCCACAGAACCTTCCATTTTCACCGGCACCCTGAAGCAGGGCATAAAAGATATGTGGGGCCAGATGAAGGAACGGTTCACCTTTGGCGGCGACACGGGAAAGGATCAGCGGGTCTACTATTTCAACATGAAGGAAATCCTTGGCAACAAATACGGCACGCCTCAGGAAGTCCCCTTCAAAATGAAAGATCCCGATACGGGGCAGATTCTGCTCATCCGCCTGCGCTGCTTCGGCGAATACAGCTACCACATTGTGGACCCAGTGCTTTTCTATACGGGTGTAGTCGGAAATGCAGCGGATGTGTTTGACCGCAGTCAGATCGACAGCCAGCTGAAGTCGGAGCTTCTGAACGCGCTGCAGCCGGCCTTTGCCAGACTGAGTGCCCAGCGCATTGACTATGTGGAGCTGCCGGGGAGGACTTTCGAAATCGCCGATGCCCTGAATGATGTGCTATCCAAGCGCTGGCGGGAGCTCCGGGGTCTGGAAATCGTGTCCTTCGGCATTAACAGTATCAAGGCCAATGAGGAGGATGAAGCGAAGATTCAGAAAGTGCAGATGAGCAAGACCTTTGCCGATCCTTCGATGGCCATGGGCGCCATGACCGATTCCACCAGTGATTCCATGCGTATGGCTGCCCAGAATGAAGGGGGCGGCGGCGCGGCTTTCGGCTTTATGAATATGAATATGGCTGGAAACGCAGGAGCCGGCTTGTATCAGCAGATGGCTCAGCAGCAGGAGTTTATGAGGCGGCAGAAGGAACTCGATGAGATGACCCGCAGGCAGGAGATGATGGACCGGCAGAAGCTTATGGATAAGCCGGCCCGCGCGGAGGCGGAAGCCCGCGCAGCAGAAGGACCTGCTGCCGGCGGCTGGACCTGTCCTCAGTGCGGCACTGTGAACCAGGGCAAATTCTGTCCGGGCTGCGGTGCCAGAAAGCCGGAACCCAAGCCGGCGGAAGGTGCCTGGACCTGCCAGTGCGGACAGACGGGCAATACAGGAAAATTCTGCATGAACTGCGGAAAGACAAAACCGGAACAGAAGGAAGAAAAGGGCTGGGTCTGCCCAGGCTGCGGCGCAGTGAATCAGGGAAAATTCTGCATGGAATGCGGCAGTCCGAAGCCGGCAGGAGCTCCGCTCTTCAAGTGTGACAAGTGCGGCTGGCAGCCGGAGGATCCTCATCATCCGCCGAAATTCTGCCCCCGGTGCGGTGATCCTTTTGACGATAAAGACAAACAGTAGTCCATGAAATGAGGTGAGGAATATGGCCAATACATCTGTAGGCTATACATGTCCGAACTGCGGCGGTCCTCTGTCATTTTCCCCCGGCGCCGCCAAAGTGACCTGTCCGTACTGCGATACGGAATTCGAGACTGCTAAAATCGAAGAGATTTTTGCAAAGCAGGAAAAAATGGCGGCGGAAGCCCAGGCGGCAAAGGAGGCCAAATGGCATACGGAAGGCGCAGGCGGTGAATGGAGCGAAGAGGAAGCAGCTGCCATGAAGGCTTTTACCTGCTCTTCCTGCGGCGCGGAAATCGTCAGTGACGGCAACACCATGGCCACGGAATGCTGCTACTGCGGTAATCCGGTGATGCTGCCCAGCCGGTTTAACGGTATGCTGAAACCGGATTTCGTCATTCCCTTCAAGAAGACCAAGGAAGATGCGGTGGCTCAGCTGAAGGAGTTTTACAAAGGCAGATGGCTCCTGCCCAAAGCCTTTACTGCAGGCAACCGGGTGGAATCCATCCAGCCCATGTATGTGCCTTTCTGGCTTTTTGATTCGGAAGTGACGGCGTCGGCGGAATTCAAGGCGGAGTCGGATACGGTCTATGAAACCCAGGATGAACGGGTCACGGAAACGAACGTGTATCGCTGCGACCGCAGAGGAAAAATGCGTTTCCGGCGGATTCCTGTGGATGGCAGCAATAAAATGGACGATACCTATATGGAGAGCATCGAGCCCTACGATTACGGAGATCTCAAACCCTTCAGCAGTGCCTACATGGCAGGGTGCCTGGCCGACAAGTACGATGTGGATGCGGAAGCCGCCGCACCCCGGGCTGATGAGCGGGTACGCAAAAGTGCCGTAGGTGTTCTGGAGGATACGGTAGAAGGATACATGCGCCGCGAACTGGTGAACGATGTGATTAACAAGGGCGAAGGCAGCGTTTCCTACGCCATGGCTCCGGTGTGGATACTAACCACCCGCTATGAGGACAAGCCCTATACATTCATGCTGAACGGCCAGACAGGAAAAATGGTGGGCAGCCTTCCCTGGGATAAGAATAAGGCCAATCTGTACTGGGCCGGCAGCACCGCTGTACTAACCGCTGTATTCTATTTCCTCGTCAGAATGTTTGTGTAAGGAGGGGAGAGGCATGAAGAAATATGTGTTACCACTGTTTATGTTTCTGGCGGCTCTTTTCCTCACTGTCACTGCAGCGGCATCCGACGTTTTGGGACTCCATGACGGTGCAAAGCTTCTGCAGACCTCCGAACGCACTGCTGCCATGAAAGAACTGCAGGATGTGGAAAAGCGTTACGGCGTAGGAATGGCAATTATCACTGTGCCTTCTACGAACAAAATGAAAATCGGAGACTATGCCAACAAGCTTCTGGACAGTACTTTCAAGGATGGGAAAAAGGGTAATATGGTTCTTGTCCTGGCCATGGATACAAGGGATTACTACATTGCCACTGACAAGGCCATGAAGGAACGGATTACCGATGCAAAGGGCATTCCGGCGCTGGAAGAAAAATTCCTGCCCGCTCTCAAAAAGAGTGATTATGCCGGAGCCTTTACGGCTTATGCCCGGGGCGTGGGAGAACAGCTGGCTTATTACGAAGAAAACGGGAAAGCCTATGATCCGAAAAGCGGCTTCAGCCCGCTGGCCCTGGCCATCGCTCTGGCCATAGGCGGGGCCTGCGGCTTCCTCATCCGCGCCGGCCTCATCCGCGGTATGAGCAACGTGGTGCCTGCGCCGGCGGCGAATACGTACCTGGACAGAGAGAGCTTCGAGCTGCTGGATAAGGAAGACACTTTCCTCTATATGAATGTCACCCGTACACCTAAAGCAAAGAAGAATGACAGCACCGATGCCGGCCATGGAGGAGGCGGCGGTAAATTCTGATATTCCATCCTGTTTACTCCATTCTTTTGGTCACTGTGCCTGCGGGGTCCGGATCATCATGGGTGTCGGTGATATTCGGGCCTCCGGGGAAACGCTGATTCAATCGTTGTAGCCTTTCATTCTTGAATTTTTGTGCCATCCAGGGAATATGATGACGCGAATAGCAGGCTGTTTAAGAATCTCCTGACGAAGTGGTGCATCAAAATTCTTATAAAGGCATACTCTGCGAATGAATCAGTGCTTTTCTGGTACAGTGGGCATTTGGAAAGAAATCCGGGAGGTTCACTATGAGATTTGGAAAGATACTGCTCATGGGACTGATGGCTGCCTGCCTTATGGGAGCTTCGTCCCGGGCCTGGGACGAAGGGAATACAATCTGTCCCGGCGATGGCGGTGCGGAAGCTGAGCAGATCCGCATTTTTATAAAGAACTGGAAAGAGGTTTATCCCATGGACGGGGAACCGGTACGGGAATTTGCGGTCACTGACCTTGACGGCAATGGTCTTTTGGAAATCCTGGTACGTCCTCCGGAAAGTGAAGACATCCCTGTTGTGTATGAAGTGACACCGGATCATGACGGACTTAAAAAGAGAAATAAAAAATGGTATAGCCGCCAGATTTCCGGCCAGTCCATTGCCTGGTTCGTCATGCATCCGGAAACAGCGGCGGGTCCCTGGACAGGGAATATCGATGACGCTGAAGCGATGCTGCAGGACAGCTATGATGTGAACACAGGCCGTAAAGAAGCCTTTGGTTAAGAAGGGGCAAAAGGACTATCATCCTTGCAAATAAAATCGTAAATAAATAAAGGAACCGCACAGGATACTTCCTGCTGCCGTTCCTTTTTTGTTCTGGTATGGAGCTCTTATGCTATAATGAAGGTAACAATTATTCGATGCATCCTTCTTTCGAGAATCCCCGGGGGCAGGTGAGGGCTATGGGGAAATGGATCAGACTTTTATGGCTTGGCCTTCTCTTCTGGCTGTCCGCACTTATGGCGGTCTCGGGAGCAGTTATCCTGTACAACCATGACGAAGGAGAAAGCTATGGCCGCATTCTTTCTGAAAGAGGGGCAAAGGTGCAGGGGATTCCGTCATCCCAGCTGCTGCACCATCTTCCGGAAGATGATGTACAGGCTGTAGAAGCTTACGATGTACAGGCGGCAGTGCTGCAGGGAGGCAGCCGCGCCTCCTATCAGTGGTATCCCCAGTATACGGCCACCGTAGTTCTGGCTGTATCAGACAGCTGCCCGGTACCGGTTACAGGATGGCAGAGTCTCTCTTCCGCTCCTTTGTCCCTGGCTGTGACTGGCACCAATCCGGCCCGGCTCTTCTTCATACAGGCCATGAGCTATGGGCTGAAAGGAGATCTATCCGGCAGGGCAGGGGTGGAACTGCTGAGGCAGCTTCAGGAGGATGGGCGGCTTTCTATGGAGGAAGGAGAAAATCGGTCTTCCGCGGATGTTTATGTGCTGTTCGATTACCAGGTCCGTGAGTGGCAGAGACAGGGCATTCCTGTACATCCGGTAGTCCCTGAGGAAGGAACTCTGGCGTTCAGGAAGGGACTTCTGGCTAAGGAGTCTTTATCCTTTGACAGCCAAAAATTGTCGGAGGCGCTGGAGGGCGCAGGATATGCTCTCTCCCCGCCACCCGGGGCCCGCTTCGTTTCTGATGCGGAAGCCTTTCTGCAGGCCGGCGATGATATTCCACGGCAGATTACCAATCATGTTTTCCAAAGCTGCCGGCCCACCATCCTTACCGGTTTCAGTCATATGGTCTGGTATACGGTAACTTTGTTCTTTGTCATCCTCTGGGGCGGACGCCTCAGGCGGCAGGTGCTGCAGCCCCAGGTTCGCCGGGCCTATCTGGGGGTCATCATTACCCTGTGCTGCTGGATACTTTTCCGGGAAATCAAGCTGAGCCTGCCCGGTTTCATGAATGACGGCATACGCTATATCTGGTACAGCTATTATCTTTTCTATGGTATCCTGATTTCTTTTCTTCTATGGATCGGCTACAGCGCCTCCTATGCCTTTCTTACAAGGCCCTGTCCCCGGTGGATGAAGGGAATCTTCGCAGAAAATCTGCTTCTTGCCTTCCTGGTGATGACCAATGATTTCCACCAGCTGGTCTTTACGCTGCCTGCTGGTCTGGCGGCGGCTTACAGCCGTCATGGCTATGGGCCCCTGTATTTCATCCTGGCTGCTGTCTATGGCATGGAGCTTCTGGCTGTGAATGGCGTGCTCTGTTATACCTCCCTCTCCCGGAAGGTGAGCCATCCCGCCCGGATGATCCTGCCTCTGGCCGTTGTGGTGGGATATGGAATCTATGTGGTCGGGTATGCTTTGCCTGGTTCCCCTTTCCAGCCATCGGAGCTGGTGCTGGTGACGATCTGGACGGTTCTTCTTTGGCTGGAACTGGTGACAAGGGGAAAATTCGTCCCGGCCAATGAGGGGTAAATAGACTTTTTCCGCCATTCCAGCCTGGCCATGCAGCTCTATGATCATGACGGGCACCTGGTCTATGCATCCAGTGGCACGGCTCCGCTGCGGGGAGAGGACTTTGAAGTGCAGTCCATGCCCATTTCCGGCGGCCTGGTGCGCTGGTACAGGGATGTGGGCCCTCTGCGTCGGCGGCAGGCTCTTTTGGAACGGCTCAACCAGGATCTGAACTGGTCCTATGAACTCCTCAGTTGTCTTAGTGATATCCGACGTCAGGCGATTGAGCAGGGTGTCACCCTTAGAGTTTACAGAGAACTGGAGGAAATCATTGCCCGCAAGCAGCCGGCCATCCGGCACAGGCTGGCTTATCTGAAGACCGCAAAGCCCGGGCCCCACACCGATGCAGTCATCGGCCGTCTTCATATCCTGGCCTGCTATTTGAAAAAGCGATGTATCCTCCTTCTGCAGGGAAAGGAGGCAGGCATACTGGATGCCCGGGAACTGGCTATGGCGGTGGAGGAATCCTGGCGATATTTGGAAAAGGCCGGGCTCCGGGGCTCTGTGGGCTTTGATTTGAAGGGAAATCTGCCGGTGCAGGCAGCCCTGACCCTCTATGATATTTTCGAGGATGTGGGAGAAGAGGTGCTGGCCCGGGGAGAAGCTTTTTGGCTTTGTCGGTTCAAAGAGACGGAGAAGGACTGGATTTTTTCCGTAGTGCTGGAAGAAAAAGAAGGAGAAACCCGCCCTGCTTCCTGGCAGGCTCTGTCGGAGTATGATGTTTCTGTGCAATGTGATGACACGGGCTATGGCACAAGACTCACGGTTCGGCTTTCCAGGGAAAGCACCGATTCATTCACATAGGAGGGAAACATTATGGTTAATTTATACACACTTCCTTCCTGGGAAATCCTGCTTTTTATTGTTGTTTCCATGGTTCTCTTCCTGGTGAACAGCGTCCTTTATTATTTCCTCATGCCCCAGGCGGAATTCAGCCATCTGGGACGGAAATGTCTGGAAGGGAGCAGTCTTATCCTGCTTCTAGCAGTTATGACGGTGTTATATGAAATTTTTACGGACGGCAGGGATGGTATCGTTTATGCCCACGGCACCGATATCTGGCGGTGGGCTGCAGTTTTGGCGGGTACGCTGAGTGCTCTGTACTGGTTTCGTGACCGACGGGCCCGGAGCCTGTGGATTTTAGGGGCTTCCCTTCTTTTATGGCCTGTATTTGATGACATCCTGCCCTGGTCCCTGGCCCTTTCCCTGGCCTTCCTGGCATGGTGGCTGCTGCGCCTTTTCCCTGAAACTTATGGCCGTTACCGGCAGCAGCTCACGGCCCGCTCCATCCAGACGGCGGTGGACTGCCTGGATGAGGGCCTTCTCATCAGTCAGGAAAAAGGGGAACCGGTGCTTGTAAATTTCACCATGTACGAGGTGATGGAGAAGATTCTTGGCACGGTAGTTCGCAATGGCAATATTTTCTGGCACCTGCTGCCCCTTTGTGACGGCAGGCCGGGTCTTTCCATGGAGCGCCACGGGCCGGATATGCTCTTCATCCTGGAGTCCGGAGAGGCCTGGCTCCTGCAGCGCCATCCCATCCACTTTCGCAGTGAGTCCGGCTGGCAGATTACTGCATCCGATGTGACGGATCTCTATCGGTTGAACCAGGAGCTGGACGAAAAGAACCGGGTGCTGAAGGAGCGGAATGCGGCGGTGAAAGATGCACTCGGAAACATGGTGGAACTGCAGACACGGAAGACTATGGAAAATCTGCGCTATAAAATCCATGATATATTAGGGCAGCGCATTACCATCCTGCAGCGGCTCCTGAATAATCAGAATATCAGCGATTACAGCACTATTCTTCCCAGCCTGGAAGACATGATGGCAGATCTGCGAGAGGACAGAATGGCAGACCCGAAGGAAGAACTGGATGCACTCATTGCTGCTTATGGCAGACTGGGGGTCTCGGTCATCCAAAAGGGGGCTCTGCCCGATGATACCTTTCGGGCGGGAGAATTTGTTCATATCATACGGGAAGCCCTCACCAATGCACTTCTCCACGGGCAGGCCGGATCCATAACAGTGACCTTTGGCAGGGACGGAGAGACAGCCCTTAGGATTGTCGATGATGGCAGGGGATTAAAAGGCCCTCTTCGGCGGGGAACCGGCCTCAGGGCCATGGAACAGTGTGCCCGGAATCTGGGAGCAGACCTTCAGTATAAGACTGCACCGCACTTTGTGATTATTTTAAGGAAACACTGATTCATTCAATGCTTTCTGGAAATGGAGGATGTCTATGATTCGGCTTATGATTGTGGATGACCAGAAAATCCTGCTGGAGGGACTGGTCAAAATCTTTGAAGGGCAGAGCCATATTGAGGTAGTGAGTGCCCTGCCCTTTTCAGAGCTGGTGGAGCCGGTCTGTGACCAGCTTCATCCCGATGCGATTCTCCTGGATATCTGCATGGAGGGAAAGAACAGCGGCATTATTCTGGCAAAGCGCCTGAAGGAGCGGAAGAACCCTCCTAAAATCATCATTATGACCGGATTTCAGGATATCAGCTTTCTGGAAATGGCCCGAAGCGCCGGAGCGGACAGCTTTATCTACAAAGAAAGCACGGCCCGGGAATTTATGGACTGCCTGGAGAAGACTATGGCAGGGGAGCATATTTTTCCCGATGTCCGGGGCCAGGTGACCTTCGGCATCCAGGGGGTGACACTGACAGATCGGGAATTGGATATTCTGCGCCTGGTCTGCCGCAACCTGTCCTACAAGGAAATAGCAGATGAACTGCACATCAGCATACGAACTGTCAGCTTCCATGTGAGCAATATGCTTCGTAAGACAGGACATAAAAGTTTAATCGGCCTGGCTGTGGAAGCGGCGGACAAGGGCTATGCGCCGGGGATCCGGAAATAAGGCGGTCTGCCGGAAAGCACGAATCCATTCCGGGCAGTCTGCTTTTATAAGAACTTTATGCATTACTTTGTCAGGAAACTCCTTACATCGCGGATACTTCCTCCGACGGCATGACAGCTGATTATTTCCGCTTCCCCTGGGAAGTGCTGGACGAAATGAGCCGCCGTATCTGCAACGAAGTGGCCGGAGTGAACAGAGTGGTCTACGACATCACCTCCAAGCCGCCGAGCACCATTGAATGGGAATAAATGCTCAAATCCCCGCAAATCTTGAAAATCAAGATTTGCGGGGATTTTTACTATCTTAGTGGGGTATGACAGGGGTACATAGAGTTTATGCATTCTGACTCTTTGGGTGAAAGCCTGTTTCGTCAATGGAGTGGTCATGCTTCTTCTGTACATGCAGCAGGAAATGATTCGGCTTCCCAGCGGATACTGATCCATCCAGAAATCAAAGGATTTCTCAGCCGCAGCGGGAATATTTTCGTTCCTTTAGATTTTTGATTTCACTGAGCAGCTTCTGAAGTTAAAGATCCTCCGGAGAGTTTATCAGCTCTTTGGAAGATCTTTTTCGTGCTTAAATCCCCAGCACATGATGGCATAGAACACCGGGAGCAGGTCCCTGCCCATAGGAGAGAATGAGTATTCCACGTGAGGCGGAATTTCGTTAAACTGCCTGCGGGTGATCAGACCATTGGCTTCCAGTTCGCGCAGTGTCTTTGTCAGCATGGTGTTCGTGATACCGGTCAGATCTTTTTTCAGAACGCCGAACCGTACGGTGTCATAGATGCAGAATTCATAGAGAACCTGGGTTTTCCATTTCCCCTGCAGCATTTTAAGGAGAGGGGTCACGGGGCAGTTTCCACTATCCGTTAAGATTCCGGTTTTCACTTTCTGCAAATACTCTTCATAACTTATATAGTTCTGTTCAGAATTCTTTTGTGATGCATTGTCTGATGGCATACATTCCTCCGGTATACTTTCTGATACTAAGCAAGTAAAAACTGAGTACTTGCATATTATTATGGAACAAGTATAATAAATGTACTTGGTAAAGTCAACGTCTGAAGACTGGTATCACAGTGCCTGTAATGGTGGGCCGCATTGTGAGACAGAAGATAAGTGAAGGTGGTGTCAACGTAGATGAATCTTTTCGATTATGCAGCGGAAGGCCTGAAAGAAAAGGAGGCTCCCCTTGCTGCCAGGATGCGTCCTAAGACTTTGGAAGAGGTGGTTGGTCAGGAGGATATTATAGGGAAGAATAAGCTCCTTTACCGTGCAATCAAAGCGGACCGGATCAGTTCGGTTATCTTTTATGGACCGCCAGGCGTGGGGAAAACGACTCTGGCTCGTGTCATCGCTGGTACTACATCCGCTGATTTCCATCAGGTGAATGCAACGATTGCAGGAAAGAAAGATCTGGAGGAGGTTGTGGCAAGAGCCAAGGAGAATCTGGGCTGTTACGGAAGAAAAACAATTCTCTTTATTGATGAAATTCATCGGTTCAATAAGGCACAGCAGGACTATCTGCTGCCATATGTGGAAGACGGCACGGTGATTTTGATCGGCGCCACAACAGAGAATCCCTATTTTGAAGTGAATGGTGCGCTTCTTTCAAGATCGAGAATTTTTGAACTGAAACCGCTGTCGAAGGAGAATATTCTGACTCTGATTCACAGGGCTTTCGTTTCAGAAAGGGGAGTCAAGCCATACCATGCAGATATCACGGAGGAGGCGGCAGATTTTCTGGCGGATATCGCTGATGGCGATGCCCGTGCCGCGCTGAATGCTATAGAACTTGCTGTGCTCACAACAGATCCGGGAAGTGATGGAAAGATACATGTCACACTGGAGGTGGCAGAGGAATGTATACAGAAGAAGGCAATCCGCTACGATAAGACCGGGGATAATCATTACGATACCATTGCTGCTTTTATTGAGTCCATGTGTGGCTCCGATCCGGATGCGGCCCTTTATTATCTGGCTCGTATGCTGGAAGCAGGCGAGGATGTGAAGTATATTGCACGCAGAATGCTGGTAGCTGCATCTGAAGAAGTCGGTAATGCCGACCCCATGGCAATCTGTGTGGCAGCATCGGCGGCAATCGGCGTAGAGCGCGTTGGCATGCCGGAGGGTAGAATCATTTTGGCACAGGCCGCTTCCTATATCGCTTCAGCTCCCAAATCCAATTCTGCTTATCTTGGCATTGAGAAGGCTTTGGCCATTGTCCGGAAGACAGGCAATCTCCCGATTCCTTCCTACCTGCAAGACTCTAGTTATAAAGGGGCCAAAAAGCTGGGACGGGGGATTGGTTACAAGTATGCCCATAATTATCCGAACCACTGGGTGAAGCAGCAGTATCTTCCGGATGAGATTCGTGAAGAGAAGATATATGAGCCCAATGATATCGGTCACGAGACAGACATTAAGGCTTATTTCAGAAAAATTGGAAAAGACCCGGAAAGGTATGCTTTTGTTGACCCATCACTGTCAGGAAAGCCCTGGAAACCATGGGAGGATAAAAAATGATATCTGGAAATGGGCAAAAATGCATCCCCATGAAAGGCTTTTGATTGAAGATACAAAGAAATGACGCCGTGCGTAAATCATGAGCCTGTATGGGATCATGGTGGAGCTTGAAAAGGCTTATTGGATAGGGCGCAGGACCTGATGGCATCCATTGGCAGAGTATAATCAAGATACTTTGACGAATGGCTGTCATTTTGGGTAGATGAAGGAGAATATGATGAAGAAAGAAAATCACAGCATACAAAGGCTGCCGAGAAATATTGAGGTACGGGGGGCCAAAGTCCACAATCTGAAAAATATTGATGTGGATATCCCGCTCCATGAAATCGTAGCGATTGCCGGTGTTTCGGGATCGGGGAAATCCTCACTGGCTCTTGGCGCGCTCTATGCGGAAGGGTCCCGCCGGTATCTGGAATCCCTGTCTACCTATACCCGCCGGAGAATGACACAGGCGGAGCGGGCAGATGTGGATGATATCAGATATGTGCCGGCGGCTCTTGCGCTGCGCCAGCGTCCGGGAGTTCCGGGCATCCGCAGTACCTTCGGGACCCTTTCAGAACTTTTGAACAGTCTGCGTCTTATGTTTTCCCGGCTGGCAAGCCACCGCTGCCCCAATGGCCATTACTGCCCTCCCTCTCTTTCTGTGGCAGCCATGCAGGAAATTACCTGCCCTGTATGCGGGGTAAAATTTTATGGTCCGGGAGCGGAAGAACTTGCATTCAACAGCAGCGGCGCCTGCCCGACCTGCGGCGGGACAGGGGTGGTCCGAAATGTGAATGAGGCAGCCCTGGTGCCTGATGATTCCAAGACCATCGATGAGGGAGCTGTAGTTGTCTGGGGAACTCTGATGTGGTCGCTCATGAAGGATATCGTGCGCACCATGGGCGTCAGGACAGACGTGCCTTTTCGCGACCTGACACCGGAAGAAAAAGAAATCGTCTACCACGGAGAGCTGAAGAAGCACCATATCCACTATGTGAATCCAAATACACTGGAACCGGCGGAGATGGATTTCAATTATTACAGCGCCGTGAATTCCGTGAAGAATGCTCTTGCCAAGGTGAAGGATGAAAAGGGAATGAAGCGGCTTGAAAAATATCTGGAAGAGGATGTGTGCCCGGACTGCGGGGGAACCAGGCTGTCGGAAGCGGCCCGGGGTCCCCGTCTTAGAGGAATCGGGCTGGATCAGGCATCGGCCATGACCCTTTCGGAGCTGATCCCCTGGGTACAGGGAGTTCCTTCCTCGCTTCCGGAAGAGATGCGTCCCATGGCGGAAAATATATGCGAATCGTTTATGGATGTTTCAAAGCGGCTCATGGACCTGGGACTGGGGTATCTTTCGCTGGACCGGGCGGCTTCTACGCTTTCTACCGGCGAGAGGCAGCGCGTACAGCTGGCAAGGGCAGTAAGAAACCGTACAACCGGTGTGCTCTACGTTCTTGATGAGCCATCCATTGGACTTCACCCTTATAATCTTCAGGGTCTCACCGGAGTGATGGATGATTTGCAATCCGATGGAAACTCTGTCATCCTTGTGGATCATGATACGCAGGTGTTGAAGCATGCCGACTGGATGATAGAGATGGGGAAGGGTGCCGGTGCGGAAGGCGGAACGATTATTTCCCAGGGAACAGTGGAAGATATTTCGAAGAATCCGGAATCTGTCATAGGCCCCTATCTGTCCGATCACTATGAATCAAGAATCCGACCCGTCACAAAGAGAGAGGCCCTGTTTGATAAGGGAGCGATTCATCTGGAGACTGGGGCCATCCATACGGTGCATCCTCTGGACGTGCGGATACCGATGGGGCGTCTGACTGTGGTGACAGGGGTCTCCGGATCCGGAAAAACGACCATGGTCCTGGAAAGTCTGATTCCCGCCCTGAGGGCTGAAATCAGCGGACAGAAGCTGCCTTCCCATGTGAAGAAGGTAGAGGCAGACTGCATTACCCAGGTCAAGCTGATTGATGCCACGCCCATTGGTATCAATGTACGGTCTACAGTAGCCACTTATGCCAATGTACATGACGGACTCAGAAAAGTATATGCCCGAACGGCAGACGCCAAGGAACATCACTATAAGGCAGGAGATTTTTCATACAACACAGGGAAGCTCCGCTGCCCTACCTGTGACGGTACAGGCGAGATTTCACTGGATGTCCAGTTTTTGCCGGACGTTCAGATTCCCTGCCCCGACTGCCGGGGATCCCGGTACAGAAAGGAAGCCTATGACATTCATCGCAAGGCCAAAGATGGAAAGGAATACAGCCTGCCGGAACTTATGAATATGAGTGTGGATCAGGTGCTCAACGCCCTGGGGGGACTTAAACTCCTGCAGCAGCGCCTGCAGGTGCTGCATGACCTTGGACTTGGATACCTCACACTGGGGGAGGAAACGCCGGGTCTCTCCGGCGGCGAGGCACAGCGGCTGAAACTGGCCAGCGAAATGGGAAAAGGGCAGAGTGATTCCGTATTCGTCTTCGATGAACCTACCATAGGGCTGCATCCGCAGGATGTGAGGACGCTTCTCCATGTTTTCCAGACCCTCATTGATCATGGGGCAACACTGGTTGTTATCGAACATGATCTCGATGTCATAAGGAATGCGGATTACCTTGTAGATATGGGACCGGGAGGAGGAAAGGAAGGCGGCCGGATCATTGCCCGGGGTACGCCTGAGGAAATCCGGCAGAATACAGACAGTTTGACCGGCAGGTTCATATAATGACATGATAGGGGATGAAGTTGTTCTCCTGTATGCTCCGGGAAAATGTTTTTCTCTGCCCTTTGCCTTAGGGAAGCACTGATTAATTCGCAGAATCGAATTTCATATGTATTTTTATCCAATGCTACGTTATAAGTCTCCTTAAATAGCTGGCTATTCGCGTCGACTTATTCCTTGCATTGAATAAAAATACAAGAATGAAATCCGATAACGATTTAATCAGCGCTTCCTTAGAAACCCGGGATAGATGCGTAAAATTCATCAAAGGTTTCCATTCAGTTCCGGGGATTGCATTTGCGCCATCAAAGTAGATAATAAAAGGATAAGAAAAACCTCCCTCTCTGGTCGGAGGCTTTTCTGCTTTTTGTGGAATAAAAACAATGAAAAGAGGATGAGAAAATGACGTTACAGGAAACAGCAGAAAAATCCATGGACATACGAAAGATATATCATGCCCTGGAAAAGGAAATCCACGGGAAAGAATGGACCTCGGAAGAAGATGCACTGGCCTTCCTCACAGGCCGTCTTGTTATGGCCAAAGAAGGCCGCTGGCCCAGCAGCGAAGAATCCATGCTTCCCTCCAAAATAGGAGAATGCGTATGGTGGCTGGCTGTACTGGCGGAGGAAAATGGTCTTTCCCTCGCTGACTGTGTGGAAACATTTCTGAAAGAAAAAGAAGAATTTCTAAAGCAGGAATAGATGGGAAAGAGAACTGATACGCATGGATTCTACTCTGATGCGGAGAAGCTTTGCAAAGTCTTAGGAAAATTGTCACAGACCGTGAAACAGGACAAAACTCATGGCCCTGACAAATAGAAGAACCCTTCCGGATACAGTGCATATACCTCTCATTCGTGGTATACTTAAAAAGCGAAAAAATCTGTATTTGTAGGCTTTCATAAGGGGCTCACCATGCATAACGAACAAAAGGTAACAGACCATATCTACTGGATTGGTGGCAATGATTTCGTTTCTACCCGGTTTGAAAATCTTATTCCTATTTCCCGGGGAATTTCTTATAACAGCTATTTTATTGATGACGAAAAGACGGCGGTACTGGATACGGTGGATTCAGTGATCCGTGATGTTTTTATGGACAACGTATCCCATCTTCTCCATGGCAGGCAGCTGGACTATATCGTCATCAACCATATGGAGCCGGACCACAGCGGTTCCCTTCTGGCCCTGGCCAGGGCCTATCCCGAAGCGAAAATCATCGCCACACCCCAGGCCCAGAAGATGATTGGCCAGTATTTTCACGTGTCCCTGAAGGACCGCTTCCTTTCTTCTGACGAGAAGCTGGAAATTTCCCTGGGTACCCACCGGCTCCGTTTCCTGAAGGCGCCCATGGTGCATTGGCCGGAGGTGACCTTTACCTATGAAGAAACGGAAAAGGTGCTCTTCTCTGCTGATGCCTTCGGCACTTTCGGCGTGCTGAACGGCTCCGTTTTTGCTGATGATGTGGATTATGAAGAGGAATATCTCCCAAGCTTCAGGAAATATTATGCCAATATCGTGGCTCGTTACGGCATGCAGGTACAGATGGCTCTGAAAAAGGTAGAGAAACTTGATATAAAGTATCTCTGCTCCCTCCACGGCCCCGTTTTCCGCAGGAAGGAAGATATAGCAGGAATCACTGCCCTTTACAGGAAATGGGCATCCTGGGAGCCGGAAGAACAGTCTGTTTCCATCTTCTTTGCCTCCCCCTATGGAAATACAGCCATGGCTGCCCAGATTCTGGCAGGGAAACTGGCGGCTAAAGGCGTCAAAAACCTGAAGCTGGTGGACCTTTGCAGCTCCTCTATCACCGAAGCTTTTCCGGAGGTTCTCCGCCGGAGCCATATGGTGCTGGCAGCGGTGACCATGAACATGGGCTTGAACCCCGTGATGAATGCATTTCTGGACCTCTGTCATGAAATGGACGTGCAGAACCGCACTATAGCCATTGTTGGAAACAGCAGCTGGGCGCCGAACGTAAGCGGTAAACTGATGATGGAAAAAGTACAGAATTGGAAGAAATGCACTGTTCTGGGAGAACCGGTCCATATTTCCTCCGCTCCTGCCGACGATGATACCCTGGAAAAACTGGCAGGGCTCATAGCTGACGATATGATGAAAGAAAAGAAGGCATGATAATGAATAAATGGATGGCCTGTGCGGCAGCCTTTTGTGTCTCTGCGGCCCTGCTCCTGGCAGGCTGCGGAAGCCGCCCCACAGTACATGTAATGAAAGCAGAACCAAGCAGGGAACCCTTTACCCTGGAGACCAAGGCGGCACCGGAAGCCCTTCATACGGCTCCCGTGATTCCCCAGGTCTCTGGAAATCTGATTTCCAACCCTCCCGACGTAGGCACTATTGTCAATGCAGGGGACGAGCTCTTTAAAATCGACTCCTCCCAGTATGAGTCCCAGGCGGCGTCCCTTCGAAGCCAGATTGCCGCCGCCTCCCAGGCAGCAGCGCCGTCTCCCTCCTACAGCTACAGTGCTCCTGCCGTAGATGACAGTTTGGAAGCATCCCTGCTCAAACAGGGCATCATCACCAGGGCGGAATATGAACGAATTAAAGGCAGAAAAGGCGGCGCCGCCCAGGCAGCACCGGCTGCAGCACCCGCACCGGCAGAGGCACCAGCCCAGCTGGTGGCCTCCCTCCAGACACTGGAGAAAACCATTGCGAACTGCACCGTCCGTGCCCCCATCAGCGGCGTCATTTCCCAGGTATACATCGGCGACACCCATCTGGCCATGGCTGGCAAGCCAGCCCTCGTCATCCGCCAGGATTCTCCGGTTACTGCTTCTGTGCAGATACCGGCCAAACTGGATAACGTGATGGATAAAGCAAAAGATGATAAAACGCTGACCGTCACCATGAGCGACGGCTCGGAAGTGTGGTACGGCGAACTGAAAAAGCAACCCAATGAAAACGGCGACAAGTTCACTACCTATAAGGTACAGGTAGATAATCCTGACGATGAGATCACCATTGGCAATGAATACAGCATCCGCATCGAAAGCGGACAGAACGTTTCCTGCTACATGATTCCCAAGTCTGCTATTATCGGTGACAGCACCGTGGCTGTAGTGAATGATGACAACCTGGTAGATATGAAATCCGTTTCCATTGCCAGCGACACCGGCGGCTACGTCCTCGTCATGGACGGACTGGCAGAAGGAGACCGGGTCATTACGGATCCGCCCAAGAGCCTGGACATGGGCATGCAGGTAGACGTGAAATGAAATGGGAAAGAAAAGACTTTCTTGGTGATGCTGTCACTACAGCCCAAAAACTGATAGGCGCCGTCATTGTCCGACGCTCTCCAGAAGGCGTCACCGCCGGTCGTATTGTAGAATGTGAAGCCTATGGGGAAACCTATAAGGGACACAAAGACGACGGGGCCCATGTATTCAAAGGCCTCACACCCAGGACAAGAATCATCTTCGGCGAAGGGGGCCATGCCTACGTATACCTCATTTACGGCATGTATACCTGCCTCAATTTCGTCTGCGGCCATGAAGGCGAGTCCGGCTCCGTCCTTATCCGTGCCCTGGAACCCCTGGAAGGCCTGGACCTCATGAAAAAGAGAAGACACCAGACAAAGGAAAAACTCCTTACCTCCGGCCCCGGCCGCCTCACCCAGGCCATGGGCATAGACATGACCTTTTACGGTATGGATCTCACCGGAGACACCCTTTACGTGGAAAACAGAGAAGACGGCCCCTGGCCGGTGGAAGTAACAAAAAGAAAAAACATAGACTACGCCACTTATGGCAAAGACTTTCCCTGGCGATTCCTGCTGAAGGGAAATCCCTATATATCCAAATAGAAAAAGAGGTTGTGAAAAATGTAAATCATTTCTTCACAGCCTCTTTTTATGGTGAGAGATATGAAACTGTCAGCAGGTAGGGGAAGGGTGGCATCCGAAAACTCTCCTTAGACTTCTTTTATTTCGTCAGATACTTCCGGTTGACTTCATTTCTCTTTTCCACCGGCAGTTTCATATAATGGGGATCCATGGCGCTGACCCAGGAGCCGTAGGCCGGATTGGGAAGGACGATGAAGCGGGTGCCGAAGTCCTTGGCGCTGTCATCTATGATATGCTGCCGTTCTGCTAAAGATTTTCCTTTAACTCCCAGAGGGAAATCGCCTGCATTATCGCCCAGATAGAGAAGAACCTGGTGAGATTTTTCTATCTTTGCAAAACGGGGCATTTTATCACTGTTTTTCGTAAAGAGAAGGACATGATCCCTGTCGGCAGAAGGAAATCCCAGAGTTTTCAGATTGTCTATGGTCACATCCAGATTATCCGGCTTGTACCGGTTGGACACATAGAAAATCTCAACGCCCCTGGCAAATACCTGCTTTAAGAAATCCAGAGCGCCGGGCATGGCGGCAGATTTTCCTTCGTGTACCCGGTCATGCCACCACCAGCCGTCCCAGTACCCCTTTCCCCGGGATGCATAGGTGCCCATGGCGCGGGTATTATCCAGCACCGTCTCATCACAGTCCAGAATGATGGCAAAGGGCTTGTGACGGGAAGGGGTCTCCTTCATGGCCTTGTCCAGAGAAGAAAGAGCCGTATTATAGGCTTGATAGCAGAGAGCCCGGTACTCTGCGGAAGTGCGCATCCACAAAAGCCCCATGGTCTCCTGCTCCGCCAGCTGACGGGAAGAAGCAGCACGGGAAAGACTGGTCTCGTAATCGGCGAAAACCTCTCCAGTACACAGGCAGGATGCAGAAAGCGAAAGAGCCGCAGCAAATATAAGAATTTGACGTTTCATGGGAACCTCCTGAAAAAATATACTACTTATCATACCATAAAAAACCTTTGCTGAAATCAAAAAGGCAGCACAAAAACACGGATACCTATCCGTGCCAGTCAGTATTGCGGGCCTCTTGGAATCAGGCGGCAGCGCTAAACCGCAGGAAAAACCTGCGTCAACCCTGCTCTTGTCGTCCGGGAATGCGGGCTCATGCTGCAAGAGATGGTATCCGTGTTTTCGATTGGTTGTGAAGCTTTTTACGAATCTGCAGAATCCGTTCCCATTTCCCCGGGCCCCGGGAAACGGGGGGAGGAAAATCAGGAGCCTGTATACAGGAATTCTGTAATTCCCTGCTGCCAAAGCTGCATTCCGGCCGGAATATTCGCGACATACATGACAGATTGGGACATAGAATCCTCCATGGAGTTTCCTGATTTCCTTCTCCATACATTTATATTGCATAAGCCCCTCATTTTTACAACCTCCCTCAAAAGATTTGTGAAAAGTAGATACAGCTTCTATGCAGAGGATTTGCTCTGTCCCAGATGGCAAGTGGAGCGGAAGGAAAGAACGCAGCGCAGATTCCTTTCACAGAAAGGAGCTCCACGTCAGCGGTGAGATCAGGGCTGAGAAAAAAATTCAAAATTTTTTCTCCGGGGGGGGTCAAAAAATCAAACCTTCTGCGATGTTAGTATCAGAGGGATGAAAAGACCTCATGAGATGATGAATCCCATCTTCAAATGCCTTTTTCCACATCCGCGGTAGAGAAGAGGGCAGGGGAGAAGGGAAACGTCAGGAAATTTCCCTTTCCACCCTCCCTTCTCCTAAAGCCGGCCGGCAATAGACAGAAGCAAATGCAGGATAAAAAACGGAAGACAGAAAAGCAATAAGGAAGAGCGCTCGCAGGACTTTCCTCTCTTTAGCGACAAGTATCGAGCAGCACCCATGTATTGTGGGAGAGCCAAGGCGCGGACGCCGTATCTACTGGTTGAACTTACCTGGAGACTCCCCTGATAGGCTTTTCTGTTTTTTGCGTTGCGGCAGGAATAGTCTGGGAGGGCTTCATCCATGTTTGTATTTTGCTTATGGGAGACTTACATCCGTGATTTCTTGAGTTGCGTATAATTTTTATCGGTGCTAAAATGAAAAAATCTTTTGAGCCTCATTTCATCATGGCCGTATGCTGTAAAAAGGAGGAGCCTATGAGAATAGACCGTATTGATGTCATCCGCGTATTAAATCCATTTAAGCATCCTTTCCAGACCAGTTTTACTAAATTTGAGAACAGGGATGCACTTCTGGTAAAGGTGTACTCTGAAGGTTTGATTGGCTGGGGGGAATGCAAGGCCTTCTACGGTCCTTTTTATAACCCCGAGGATAATGGAACCGTATTTCATATTCTGAAGGATTTCATCATTCCCGGCATTCTCCATCAAGAAGTGGAAAGTCCGGCTGCCTTTATGGAAAAGTTTGCATATATTAAAGGAAATCGGCTGGCTAAGGCGGCAGTGGAAAATGCGCTTTGGGAGCTCATGGTGCAGAGAACTGGCAAGTCTCTGAAGACACTGCTGGGCGGAACTCAGAAGGAAATCAAGGTAGGCGTTTCTTTAGGGATTGAAAAGGATATTAATGTCCTTTTCAAAGAAATCGGACATTATCTGGAGCAGGGATATCATCGCACAAAGATTAAAATTCATCCCGGCCGTGATATTGAGGTGGTGAAGGCTATCAGAAAGGAGTTTGGTGACATCCCTCTCACTGTAGATGCCAATTCTGCCTATACCTTGAAGGATATCGATCTGTTCCGCGCCATGGATGAATACCACCTCCAGTATATTGAGCAGCCTTTAGGTGAGGAAGATATTGTGGACCATGCAGCGCTGCAGAAGGCTATTGAGACGCCGGTGTGTCTTGACGAAAGTATCGTATCCTATGAGGCGGCTGAGGCAGCTATCCGGCTGGGAAGCTGTAAGGTGATTAACATCAAGTCCAGCCGCTGCGGCGGGGTGTATGAAGGGAAACGGATTCATGATCTCTGCGTGGCTCATGGCATTCCCGTATGGTGCGGTGGTATGACGGAACTTGGCATCGGCCGGGCGCAGAATGTGTCCTTTGCCAGTCTGCCGGGCTTTACAGAACTGGCCCATGATGTAGCAGCGGCTAATCGTTATTTCGAGGAGGACATTACCAATCCAATGGTGGATATTACGGACCGCTGCACTATTATTGTGCCAGATGAGGAAAATGGTATTCGCTATGACGTGGACGAAAAGCAGATCGATAAGATGGAAGCAGGACATTGGATTTTTAAATAAAGCAGAGCAGGTATAAAAAAACCTGAAGACTGACCATGGATGGCAGCCTTCAGGTTTTTTATTTTTTCATGTGCTGTTTGGGCTCAAAGAGGATTTCGATAATGCGGCTGGGCCGTCCTGTTTTGTCCTTGAACTGCCGGCCTACGTCCTGGGCCAGGTGGTGGTCCATAAGTTTACAGAGGATGCGGTTCATCGTTCTGGGGGTAACTCCGATAATGTCTGCCAACTCTGCGGCGGTGAACCGTTGACGCCCGGTATCTCGGCAGGCTTGATAAAGGTTGGCAATAATGCGTACGCTTACTTTTGATTTTTTTGAAAGGTAAAGAAACTGCTCATCAATGGGCCGTTCTTTCTTTTTCTGCATATCCTGATCATTGGATGACATGGGGATAGGAGAAAACAAAGATTTTCCTATGAGAAATGCTCTGTTACCACCGGCTTTGGAAGCATGCTCCAAAGCACGGAAGGCATGGTAGCATGCTTCAGCCGGATTCAGACCATAGCCTATGCCAATAGACAGGGTAAAGGCGGTAGTCTCAGCAATGTTTCTCAGCAGGGGCAGACGCTGGAAATGATTGGTGCTGTTTTCTATATCCTTGGCAGTTGTAAAAAGAAGATAATTGGCCGGCGGCTGTTCAATGCAGGCCGCATTGATATGATGGGCGGCCCGGTAAATTTCCTTTGTGACGGCCAGTTTTTCTACAGAAAGCCGGTATGCATTATTATCCGGCAGGTTATCATCGGGGTTGTCAATCTGAATGGCGATGACAGCGGTCTGGCTGTTCTGGGTGAGATGGAGTTCATGGGACAGGACCAGCCGCTGGATTCCGTTGCGAATATCATCAAAGGAAGGCTGAAGAATATAAACGGGGACGCCTTTGGCATGAAGGATTTCCCTAACTTTGTAATACATGGTGATACAGAATTTGATTTTCCCTTGACGGTAGAGTTTTTCTATCCGATTAGCAGCCTGAATGAGGAGCCCTTCGCTGTAGGCGGGCAGGTGGATGATTTCCAGGGAGATTTCTTCCGGCGCAAACCCGATTTCATGAAAGGCCTGGAGAAAGAATTTTTCATTGTTGAGGTCGGTGGCAATATGCATGGGAAAACCGGCGACTTCTGCCCGAAAAAGAAGACGGAGCAGGGCGGAGGAAGAACGAGGGATGGTGAGCCATTCAGAAGAATGGGGGATTGCCTTTTCCGCATACCGCCGGGCAGTGTCACCTAGAAAGAGGAAGCTGTCCACTTGATTTTGCTTGCCTGACAGATTGTCGGGAATATCCATAATGGAGTCATAGGGGAAAGGAATGGCTTCTATTTCGGGAAATTCTTTTCTGAGGAAAGATATGATTTCATTAACAATTTCTCTTGGAACAACGATACCGATTTGCATAAGGTCTCCTTTGGGACAGAATAAAGGTCTATTAAGGACATTACACTTTCTTTATGATAGGCGTAAATGGGAGAAAAGTAAATAGGAGGTACGCCGGAATTGGATTGGGGCAATGCTCCGGCAATGAGGCCTGTGATACTGCTGGTATCGGACTCATTTTTGTAAGAAAAAGATTTGGGAGTAGTGCAGGAGGTATTGTTATGAGTTGGTTAAAGAAGCTGCAAAGTGAAAACAAGTATGTGGTGTTTTTCTTTCTATATATAGGGTTTTGCATATCCTATATTGACCGTTCCGCCATTGGTCTATCTCTGCCATCAATTTCAAAAGAGTTTAATCTGGCACCTACAGAAATGGGCGTGGTTATCAGTGCTTTTTTCATCGGGTATTCTATCATGCAGATTCCTGGTGGCTGGTTAGCAGATCATTTGGGAAGTAAAACGGTGATTCTTATAGCTATGACTCTGTGGTCTATTTTTACCTTTACTACCGGTCATGCATCTACGCTGGCAGGTCTGCTTTTCCTGCGTTTTGTTTTTGGCCTCTGTGAAGGGCCCTACGCCGGTTCCTGCTATCGTGCTATTGCGGAATATTTTCCAAGAGAGCTTCGCCCTGCCTTCGCAACTGGTATTCTTTCCTCTAACTATATTGGCTCTGCCATTGCACCGGTAATTATTGTTCCTCTTATTCTCTGGTTTGGCTGGAGAGGTATGTTCCAGATTTTGGGTGTTATCGGCCTGGTTTATGTTTTCTTTTATGCTCTCTTTGTTAAACAGACTAAGCCTAAGGAAGAAAGGGCGGCAGATAAGGGAAATAAGACGAAGCACTTCCTCCGTTTAATGAAATATTCCATGATTTGGAAGCTGGTTCTCTGTGCATTCTGTATTTCCTGCATTAACAAGGGTCTGGATGCCTGGATGCCGACTTATCTGATTGCTGAACGAGGCATCAATCTGAAGGCTGTAGGTTATCTGACACCTATCCCCTTTATTGCCTCTTTCCTTTCTACGGCTATTTGTGGCTGGGTTATGAATAAGTATTTTGATAAAAAAGAACATTACATGATTGTCATCTGCGCTGCAATGACTGCTATTTTCCTGTATTTCATGTATAATGCGGAAACCATTATGTGGGTTGTGATTTTCCAGTGCGGAGTGTATTTCTTTAAGGCATGTATTATGGGAACTGCCGTGGCTATTGTATTGAAGATTGTCACTGGCAGTATTTCGGGATCTGCCACTACATTAATCAATATGGGTGGGCAGGTAGCCGGATTTATTTCGCCAATGGTTATGGGCTATCTTGTATATGCATTCAATGGTTCTTTCAATGCTGTGTTTTATTACCTCATGGGGGTAGCAACGCTCTGTGCAGTCAGCGCATTCCTCATTCCTAAGAGAAAAGAAGATATGCTTGATGTGGGAGAAGATGAATGATGAACAGACACAGGCACTATAGCCGCTGTCTTCATTATATATAGTTTATGTAATTTATGTGATTCCTTGCAGGAGGTATATGATGAAAATTTCTAAAGTCGTTATCCGTAGAATGAGTTTGGATTTCAAAGTGCCGTTCCGTACCAGCTTTGGTCTGAATACGAGAAAGGACTTCTCCATTGTAGAGCTTCATGACAGCGATGGCAACGTAGGCTGCGGTGCATGCTCCGCATTCTGGCGGCCCTGGTATAATGAGGAAACTACGGAAGGAGCTCTGTTCGTTATCAAGGAGTTCCTCGTCCCATCCCTCTTTGACGCCGGTGATTTCAAAGATCCGGAATGGTTTTTCGACCATACTTCCTGGATAAGGAGAAACCGTATGGCCAGAGCTTCTGTAGACTGCGCTCTTTGGGAACTCTATTCCAAGGAACTTGGGATTCCGGAATATAAAGCATTAGGCGGCGTGCGGAATGAAATAGAAGCTGGTGTTTCTCTTGGCATTGAAGATACGCCGGATAAGCTGCTGAAAACTATCGAGAAGTATATGAATCAGGGATATCGCCGCGTGAAATGCAAAATCAAACCGGGGTATGATATTCAATACATGCGGGCAGTCAGGAAAGAATTCGGAGATATCATGCTTATGGTAGATGCCAATTCGGCCTATACTTTGAATGACATTGATCTTTTTAAAGAAATGGATGAATTGGGGCTTCTCATGATTGAACAGCCTCTGGCTTCTGATGATATCGTGGATCACCGTCATCTGCAGGCAGCTATCAAGACACCAATCTGCCTGGATGAAAGCATTGACAGCGTGGATGATGCCAGAAGAGCTATCGAACTGGGGAGCTGTCGGATCATCAATATCAAGGTAGCCCGTGTAGGCGGCCTGACAGAAGCCAGAAGAATCCAGAAACTGGCAGGAGAAAAAGGCGTCTATTCCTGGTGCGGCGGCATGGTAGATGACGGTGTGGCCAGAGGGCACAATATGGCGGTAGCAACCCTTCCCTATTATCGCTACCCAAACGATATTCCTGGAAGCGACCGTTACTATGCCGATGATATTGTCACACCTTCCACTTATATTGATTCTCATGCGAAAATCCAGCTTCCTGACCTTCCGGGTACAGGATTTGAATTGAACAGGGATGTAGTGGAAAAACATACCATTGAAAAGTGGGAATTTACAAAATGATGGATAAGGAAACAGTCGTCAACGCAATTAATGAAATGGAACCGGCCATGCTGCAGACTTGGCAGAAACTGGTGGACCGGGACTGCGGACCGGATGATAAAGCCGGTGTAGATGCGGTAGGAAGGGATGTGCAGCATTTTCTGGAGCCCCTGGGATTTCATGTCCGTTTCCACACCTACGAAAAAGCAGGCAATATGCTTGTGGCAGAATATGGAGATATGACGAGGCCCTTTATTATATTGACTGGTCATATGGACACTGTTTTTGCAAAGGGAACTGCAGCAGAACGGTCTTTCCAAATCACCGGCGACAAAGTAACCGGACCCGGAGTTCTTGATATGAAGGGCGGTCTTACCATTCTTCTCCATGTGGTGAAGCTTCTCATCAGCCAGGGATATGACCGGTATCCCATCAAAATCATTCTGGCAGGAGATGAAGAAACAGGTCACAGAAATTCTAACGGCGGGAAAGACTATATGGAAGAGGCTAAAGGTGCTCTCATGGGATTCAATCTGGAAACCGGATTTCCCGACAATGGCATTGTGATAGAAAGAAAAGGGGTGGCCCAGTACCAATTCGACGTTGACGGTATTGGTGCCCATGCCGGCAATAATCCAAAAGACGGCAGGAGTGCGGTTATAGAGTTATGTCACAAGGCCCTGGATATGGAAAGTCTTACGGATTATGAAGAAGGCACTACAGTCAATGTGGGCGTTTTTTCCGGCGGTACCGTAGCCAATGCTATACCGGAACATGCATCCTGCAGGGTGGATGTGCGATATTCCAGGGAAGAGGGAATCGAAAGGGTAGAGAAGGCATTCAGAGAGATTGCGGCGAAGACCTATGTACAGGGGACTAAGACCCATGTGCAGTGCCTGGTGAAAGTATCTTCCATGGAAAGACTTCCTGCTTCTGAAACTTTATTTCATAGAGCGGAAAAAATTGCAAAGGAATGGAACCTGCCCGACATGAAAGCCATTGCCGTAGGAGGAGGCAGCGACTCCGCCTATCTGACCAGAGCCGGCATTCCTACCCTATGCGCCCTGGGTGTGAAAGGGGAATTCAACCATACTGTCCGCGAATGGGCAGATAAAAAATCCTTAACAGAGAGAGCCAAACTGCTGGCTGCCCTGCTTTTACAGTTATAACAGGAGAAAATGAATGGATACTAGAGATAAGGCATATCAGTGGATTGATGAACATAAGGATGAAATGATCTCCCTGTGGAAGGAAATGGTGACCATTGATTCCGGCATTGGTGTCAAGGAAGGCGGCATGGCCATGGGTAATCTCTGTGCTGGAATTCTTGAAAAATTGGGATTTTCCATTCGCCGTGTGCCTTATGAAAAATGCGGGGACACCATTATCGGTGAACGGGGAGATATGACAAAGCCCTTCACCATTCTTATGGGACATATGGATACTGTGTTCTTTAAAGGGGAACCTGAGAAAAGACCTTTTACCATCAAAGACGGAAAGGCTTATGGACCAGGGGTCCTTGATATGAAGGGCGGAGTGACCATTCTTCTTTCTACTCTGCAGGCACTTCATGAAGCAGGATTTGAAGATTTTCCATGCAAGGTCATTTTGGATGCCGATGAAGAACCGGCCCACGCATTTTCCAATGCATCGGAAGTCATTCAGAAAGAAGCGGAAGGAGCCAAATGTGCCTTCAATTTTGAAACCGGCTTTACCGACCATAGTCTGGTGGTACAGCGTAAAGGATGCTGGCGTTTCTTCATCGAAACTTTCGGACGCGGGTGCCATGTAGGTAATGATCCTGAAAATGGAAGAAGTGCGATTCTGGAAATGGCACATAAGATTATTGAAATAGAAAAACTGACAGATTATTCAAAACAGTATAATGTAAATGTAGGAACTATTGAAGGTGGTACGGTAGCCAATGCAGCACCGGCTTACTGCAAAGTGGAATGTGATTTCCGTTATACTCATCCGGAAGATCTGCCGATACTCAGGAAGAAAGTGGATGAAGTTTGCAGCCGTCAGTATGTTCCGGATACCATCACCAAGGTATCTGACAGCGTGGGATTTGCTACTATGACAAGGCTTCCTGGAAATTTAGAGCTTTTGAAAATAGCGCAGGAAGTAGCAGAGGAAAGCGGATTCCCAAAGCCGGAAGCCAGGCTTTGCGGCGGGGGCTCTGATGCCGCTTACACCACGGCTATGGGTGTACCAACACTCTGTGCTGTAGGTGTGGAAGGTGCCAGGAACCATACAGTAGAGGAATGGGCTGACGTAGACAGCCTTTTCCGCAGAGCTAAACAGATGGCAGGTATTCTGATGAAAGTGAATGGAGCTAGATAATCGTTGATGAGTGAATTTCGATTCGGAGTTCATCTACCGGACTAGACATTTTCCCATTTCCCCTCTTGACATTTCCTGTCCCCGGTGCTACAGTATTCACAACAAAACGATGAAGAAAAGAGTAGGCATTCTGATAACGGCCAAGCGAGTCCGGAGAGTGGAAGCGGACACGGATAAGGTGCTGAAGTGCATTTCTGAGTTAGGCGAGCTGAACAGCAGTAGGCTTTCCCGGGAGCTCCCGATACAGGGTCAGGGTTTGATAGAACCTTTAAAGGTATGTTCGGTGACGGACGTATGAAATTGGGTGGAAACACGAAGCGCAGGCTCTCGTCCCTTAGGGACGGGAGCTTTTTGATTTCAAAAAAGAAAGGATGAGAAGGAATGGGCAGACTGATTGCTAAGAAACTGAACGAACTGGAATGGGGTCTGGCAGGCTGCCTGCTGTTCCTGGGTATCTCTTCTCCGGCGTTTCACCAGTTTTACAGGAAGTAAGGCCATATCTGACAGGGATCGGAAGGGCTTCACCGGTAAGTAAAGAACGGGTACAAGGACTCGATTCGAAGAAGCTTTATGACTCTGATCAGGGACATAGGGAGCAGGACCCTAAGGGCCTGCATCCGATGCCGGGCGGGATATGACCGGCTTGAAGTTTCATAGTTCCATAGTATGAGTTTACAGGCAATGATGAAGGAGAGTACCCTCCAGGGAAAAGCGAGTCCGGATGGTGGAAGCGGACAGGGGAGGGGAAGTGCATTTCGGAGCCCAGAGGCTGAAGGAAGTAGGCCCTGCGGGAGACGCCCGTTACAGCGCAGGGGTACAGGAAACAGGGTTTCCGGACGTACTTTGTAAGGCCATGAAGGCGACTTTATGGTGAAATTGGGTGGAAGCACGAGGTTCTCGTCCCTTTGGGGACGGGGCCTTTTTGTTTTCTACGGGAGGATGAAATGGCTACAGAAGCAGGAACGGCAGGTGTCCTGAAGGACACTAAGGAAAGGAATGTGATATGTATGAAGAAGAAAGAATGGATCCTTCTTTCTTTGCCTGTAATTTCAATTTTAGTGACAGGGGCAGTGGATGTGCTGGTGAAAAGGAGTCTGCAGCAGATGAAGATGCCGCAGCCTTATCTCCTGTATTTTCTTGGTCTGTGCCTTGTGGTGTATCTGGCTTTCGGAGCTGCCTCTCTTTTCTCGGTGCAGACGAGAAAGCAGGTGGTGTACATGGCTCCCTTCTATGCCATGCTGGCCCAGCTGTTGGACGGGCTGAATCTGGCTACGGCAAAGTTTGCGCTGCTGCCGGTGATTTATTTTCCGGCGCCGGACAGGATTCTGCAGGTCTTTGTGAAGGATTTCAATCTGCTTCTTTCCTGCATTGCCTATTCTTATTCTCTTCTGGCCATCAGCTGGATATTGGGGGTATCGGTGGGCATTGCTACCGGTGCCTGGCTTGGCTTTTCCAAACGGGCTGACTACTGGCTGTGGCCTTTCATCAAGGCTCTGGGACCTATCCCTCCGGTGGCGTGGATTCCGCTGGCTCTGGTGATTTTCCCCACCATGTACAGTGGCAGTGTGTTCCTTATTTTCCTCTCCATCTGGTTCCCTACTGCGTCTCTGACGCTGGCAGGTATCCGGAATGTGAATAAGTCTTATTTCGAAGTGGCTGAGACTTTAGGAGCCAGCCACTGGGACCAGGTTTTCCGTGTAGCCATTCCGGCAGCCATGCCTGATATTTTTATGGGCGTCTTCACTGGTACCTGCATGAGTTTCGTAGTACTGGTGACGGCGGAAATGATGGGGGCCAAGTATGGCCTTGGCTGGTATGTGAACTGGCAGAAAGAAATGATGGCTTATTCCAATGTGTATGCGGGGCTCATCCTCATTGCAGGCAGTTTCTGCCTTTTCATGGAGCTCATGTTCAAGCTGAGAAACCGGGTGCTGGCATGGCAGAAAGGGGTTATTAAATGGTAGAAGAAGGACATATTATCATCGACGGGGTATCCAAAAGTTTTGATGATGCCAATACTGCCGGCGGCAGGCAGGTGATTCTTTCCGGCATTTCTCTGGATATCGCTCCGGGATCCTTTACTTCTTTCATCGGACCTTCAGGATGCGGGAAATCTACACTGCTGCGCATTATTTCCGGTTTCCTTGTTCCTGATGGTGGACAGGTGGAAGTGGATGGAAAGAAAGTGGAAGGACCAGGCGTGGACCGGGGGTTCATGTTCCAGGACCATGTACTTTTTCCCTGGCTTTCCATTTATGACAATATCGCCTTTGGCCTGAAGGTGCAGGGCACCTATGAAAAGAGGAAAGGTGATGTAGAACAGATTATTCATCAGGTGGGCCTTGAAGGGTATGAGGACCATTTTCCTTACCAGGTGTCCGGCGGCATGCAGCAGAGGGCATCTCTGGCAAGGGCGCTCATTGGTCATCCGAAGATTCTTCTTCTCGATGAACCGCTGGGGGCACTGGATGCTTTTACCCGCATGACCATGCAGGAGGAAATCCGGAAGGTGTGGGAAAAGAGTCATACCACCATGATCATGGTAACCCACGATATCGAAGAAGCGGTATACATGGCCCAAAAGGTGGTGGTGCTCTCGTCTCATCCCGGCAGGGTGATCAAGGAGATACCCATCGAGCTTTCCAGACCGGTGGACAGGGAGTCGCCTGTATTTACGGCGTATAAGACAGAAATTCTGAAGGCCCTTCATTATGGGGAAAACGGGCTGCCGGAAGAAGTTGTTTCATAAGGGGGAAGTATGGAGAATCGTTTCTTACCAAGCTATACCATAGGTCCCGATGCCTATGATGAAATCCCCGCGGTATGCGGGAAATTCGGAAAGACAGCAGTCATTATCGGCGGAAATAAGGCAAGGAATGCGGCGGAGCCGCTGATTCGAGAAGCAGTGGAGGGGAAGATTTCCATCACAGGAAGTTTCCTCTATGGTGATGATGCCACTTTTGAAAATGCAGAAAAGCTCATGGAAATCCCGGAGGTCCGGGAAGCGGATATGATATTTGCCGTAGGTGGAGGCAGGGCCTGTGATACAGCCAAGTATACGGCAGAAAAACTGGATAAACCTATTTTCACGTTCCCCACCCTGGCCTCCAACTGTGCCTCTGTAACGGCGGTATCGGTGATTTATTATCCCGACCATACGTACCGGGCCAACTGGTACAGGAGCCGGCCGCCTTTCCATACCTTCATCAATACCCGGGTGCTGCTCCATTCCCCCAGGGAATACTTCTGGGCAGGCATAGGGGATGCGCTGTCCAAGGAATATGAGGTGCTTTTTAATTCCAGGGGAGACAGGCTGACCTTTTTGGAAACCCTGGGCGTGCGGCTGGCAGGCAGCTGTTCCGATGGCCTTCTGGATATGGGAGAAAAAGCGCTTTCTGATTTTGATCAGAAGCTGGACAGTGAAGAATTCCGCTTCGTAGTGCAGAATATCATAATTTCCACAGGTCTTATTTCCAACTGTGTGCCGGTCATTTATAACTCCAGCCTGGCCCATGCCATTTACAACAGCCATAACCAGGTGCCCCACAGGGGACATCATCTCCACGGGGCGGTGGTGTGCTACGGCACCCTGGTGCTTCTGACCATGGACGGGCAGAAGGAAGAAAGGGACAGAATGCTTGCTTTTACAAAGAAAACATCCCTGCCCCACAGGCTGGAAGATATTGGAATAGACAGGAAGGATGCCCCGGCACTGGCAGGATATGCTCTGGAAAAGCCGGATGTCAAACATGTACCCTATGAAATCAGAAAGGATGAAATCCTGAAAGCCATGGATGAATTGGAGGGACTTTAATGGATGTAAAACAGAAAATTAATGCAGCCATAGTGACGCTGCTCCTGCTGGCCGCATCCAGCCTGGGCCTGGCCTATGAAGTCTACGCCGCCGGACAGCAGCCGGTGCATCATATGACCTACGAAGAGGCAGTCAAGGCCACGGAAAAGGACTGTTGTAGGTAACAGACTGGCGGCTGAAAGCGGCAGATTGCCGTATTGTCATTTCGATGACAGCTGAGCGATGGGAAGACATCTTACATCGCTATGAGAGACTGCAGGAACGCAGGAAATATCTCGTTTCATCGTATCACCAGAACGCAAATATCAGTTTTCATGGAGCGCATCCCTAACCGGGATGACGCTGGAGAGCATTCAGTGAACCTCAGAAAGTGAATGGCCAAATGGTGACTGACTGCCTGCTTTAAGCCCAGGGGAACCATAATTGCAAAGATGTTATATTTTCCACATATTTCATTTTCAAAGGAGTCATGGCGGCGTGAAACCGCCTCTCATATACAAAAAGGAAGGGGAAGATGAATCATGATGATTTCCGGGAAAGTCAAAGCAGCAGCGGCTGCAGTGGCCCTGTTTTCCGTAATCGGTCTGGCGGGCTGCGGGGAGAGCGGTAAACCTGCTGTATCCACTGCTGCTGCCAAGGTGGACAATGTGAAGGTGAAGGTAGGCTATTCGCCTTCTCTCTGCCAGGCGCCGATTTTCGTGGCCTATGAAAAGGGCTATTTTAAGGATGCCGGCCTGGATCCGGAGCTGGTAAAGGTGGATGGGGCCACAGCCAATGAATCTCTGGGATCGGGCAAGGTGGATATGGAAATTACCCTGGTGAGCAAAACCATTCACCCACTGCAGAACGGTCTTCCGGTAAAGGGGACCACCGGTGTCCATTTTGGCTGCGTGAGGGCCATTACCCGTCCAGACTCCGGCATTAAGGATGTGAAGGACCTGAAGGGAAAGCGAATCGGTGTGGCCGGACTGGCTGATACAGGTACCGTTATCATCCAGCGGGCCCTGAAGCATGAAGGTATCGGAGTGACACCGGACAACATGGAAGTGGAATTCGTGGTGGTGGACAGAAACTCCCTGCCCCAGGCTCTTTCTTCCGGTCAGGTAGATGCTATCGTCATGACGGACCCGGTAGGCTATATTGCACAGAAGGAATACGGCTATGTACCGGTGCTGGATACAGCTTCTTCCAAGGGCTGGAAGGATGAATACTGCTGCGATCTGGTAGTGACAAACCAGTTCCTTGAAAAGAACCAGGCCGCTGCCAAAGCACTGACTGAGGCGATTCAGAAGGGCTCCCTCTATATCAAACAGCACCCGGAAGAAGCAGCTAAAATGCTTATTGAAAAGAAATATGTGAACGGCGATGAAAAAGAATACGCCGAACTTTTGAAATCCTATAACTATACCCCTTCCGTTCAGGGCGGTTATGACGCCATCAAGGCGGCAGCAAAGGATCTGTCGGATCTGGGGCTTGTGAATCAGCTCGACGCCAAGGAATTTGCAGATAATGCCTACTATTTCTTTGACGGCTATCAGGATGTAAAGAGCCTGTAATGGATCTGGGAGATTAGATGGCAGGCGGCTGCCCCCTAAAGGAATACTAGAACGCCGGTTTACCAGTTCACTATCCCACTATTTCCCAAACAGGCCTTGCATAAATATACCGTATGGACACAAAATCATCGCCATACGAAGAGGAGGAACAGCATGAATAAACATTGGAAATCATTAGCAGCAGCATTGGCATTGGTCAGCGTACTGGGAGTGGCCGGATGCGGCGGCACCCAGACAGCGGGAAGCAGCGCTAAAAGTGCTTCTGCTGCAGCAGAAGGCAAGACAAATATGAGGGTGGCCTACTCTCCTTCCCTCTGCGAAGCATCTACTGTGGTAGCCTATGAAAAAGGCTTCTTCAAAGAAGAAGGCATTAATCCGGAAATGATTAATATTCAGGGCGCCAGCGAGACGGAAGCGCTGGGAACCGATAAAGTAGACGGCATGCAGACCCTGGTTTCCAAGATTATCCAGCCTATCCAGAATGGTCTGCCGGTGAAACTCACCGCCGGTCTCCATACAGGCTGCGTCCGTATTGTGACCCGTCCTGACACCGGCATTAAAGACGTGAAAGGGCTGAAAGGCAAGAAAATCGGCGTATCCGGTCTGGCTGATACAGCCACTGTCATTGCCCAGCGTGCCCTCCATACCGATGGCATTGGCGTGACTCCGGATAACATGGAAGTGGAATTCGTAGTGGTAGAAAGAAACTCCCTGCCTCAGGCTCTGAAATCAGGCCAGGTAGATGCCATTGCCATGACGGATCCCGTAGGCGCTATTGCCATGAAGGAATACGGCTTCACCTCGGTTCTGGATACCGCCAAATCTCCGGAATTCAAGGATGAATACTGCTGCTCCGCAATCCTCACCGCCAAATTCGTACAGGAACATCCGGATCTGGCCAAAGGCTACACCAGAGCTGTCATGAAGGGCGCACTCTACGTTTCTAAACATCCTGACGAAGTAGCCCAGATGCTCCATGATAAGAACTACGTATCCGGTGATGTGGCCCTCAATGCAGAACTGCTGAAATCCTACAACTACGTACCTTCTGTTCAGGGCGGCTATGACGCCATCGAAAGGGCTGCCACCCAGCTGGAAGAAATCGGCATCGTCCATGACGTAAACGCCAAGGCCCTGGCAGACGGAGCTTTTCAGCGCTTTGACGGACTGGAAGATACACCCAGCCTCTGATATGACAGGCCTTTAGCATGAAGGTGTAGAGGGGGGGAGGTTGAGTTTGCTGACGCGGGGGCAAGTTTCCCGGCAGGAACCTTTACAAAATGGTGGGGCACCATCTGTATAAAACCAGAGAACCGTGCCTTTAGAGCGATGAAAATCCAGCTGCCCTTGCGGGCGCATCCCGGATTTACGGTTTTCGCTGCTGCTGGCAGGCGCCATGCAGCTCATGGTCTGCCGGGATGATACTGCACCTTCTGACCTTCAGCGCCCAAAGGATGCTCCCTCCATCATAGGTTTGAGAAATTAAAAAAAGTCCCTTGACAAGATTTCTAAATCATGATAAAGTACGTACAACAAAACGATGAAGAAAAGAGTAGGCATTCTGATGACGGCCAAGCGAGTCCGGAGAGTGAAAGCGGACACGGATAAGGTGCTGAAGTGCATTTCTGAGTTAGGCAGGCTGAACTGTAGTAGGTCTTCCCGGGAACTCCCGATACAGAGTCAGGGTTTGATAGAACCTTTTAAGGTATGTCCGGCGACGGGCATATGAAATTGGGTGGAAACACGAAGCTTAGGCTCTCGTCCCTTAGGGGACGGGAGCTTTTTGATTTCAAGAAAGAAAGGATGAAAAGGAATGGGCAGACTGATTGCTAAGAAACTGAACGAACTGGAATGGGGTCTGGCAGGCTGCCTGCTGTTCCTGGGCATCTCTTCTCCTGCGTTTCACCAGTTTTACAAGAAGTAAGGTTACAGACTGACAGGGATCAGACAGGTTTCGCCAGGTTCTGGCAGAACGGGTACAGGAACTCGATTCGCAGAAACCTTAAGACCTTGAGCAGAAGAATAGGAAAAGGACCTGAAGGGCCTGTATCCACCATGTCCCGGGCCGAACCGGCCCGGGGACATATTTTCATAACAGGCGATGATGAAAAGAGTACCTTTCTGAAAACGGAAAAGCGAGTCCGGACAGTGGAAGCGGATACGGATAAGAAGGGGAAGTGCATTTCTGAGCTGCAGGATTGAAAAAAGTAGGTCCTGCCGGGCGGCCCGATACAGCCGAAGGCACTGACCGGTGCCGCTGAGACTGGCCTGTGAAAGGCCGGTGAAATTGGGTGGAATCACGAGACCTCGTCCCTTTGGATGGGGTCTTTTTTATATACAGGAGGTCCAGATCATGAATGGAAACCGCCGATGTCAAAGGACAATCCTTTAACCAAAGAAAATAAGATACTTTAATTGATAACAGGAGACATCATATGACAGTAAGCAGAAGAGATTTAATCGCAAAGGTTTTCAATAATGAAAAAGCAGACCGCGTGCCAGTGGGATTCTGGCACCATTTCCTGGGAGATGAGGTAGGCTCTGATGCCTTTGCCCATCCGGAACTGACGGACAAGGTGCTGGCAGGGCAGGCTGATTTTTACAAAGCCTTTCAGCCGGACCTCATCAAAATCATGACTGACGGCTATTTCAGTTATCCCATCGATGAGTTGAAAAAACCGGTTTCCTCTCCTTTGGACTTGAAGGATATCAAGCCCCTGGGCCGGGATTCGGACTGGTTCCGCTTTCAGATTGGCTATGCCAGAAAGCTGGTTTCCCTTTATGGAAAGGAAGTACCCCTTTTCTACAATCTCTTCGCAGTGCCCAGGACCATTGAATTCATGCAGGCTTCTCTGGGCCATCCTGTGGATATTGCATCCTGGATTCAGGATTACCCGGAAGAAACAGCCCATGTATTCGACGTAATTTCCAAAGATTACGCGGAACTGGCAAAGGCCCTCATTGAAGAAGGCGGCGTGGATGGTATTTACCTTTCCGTCAATAATATCAGTTATGACCGGCTCACCGAAGACATTTACGAAAAGCAGGTGGCACCTTATGAGGTGAGGATTCTGGAGGCGGCCAATGAAGCCGGCGGCAGCAATATCCTTCACATCTGCGGCTATCATGGGTTCCACAACCATCTGGAATGGTACAGGGATTATCCTTTCAAGGCAGTGAACTGGGCTGCTAAGGTGGAAGGAGTGCCTTTGAAGGAAGGTAAGGCACTGTTCCATGGCAAAGCGGTGATTGGCGGCTTTGGCCAGACGGAAAAAGATGTCATTTATACAGGGAATAAAAAAGAAATCGAAGAAGAAACGAAAAATATTTTAGACGAAGCCGGCACTACCGGTGTAGTTCTTGGAGCTGACTGCACCATTCCGCGGGATACAGATGTAAACCATCTGGCATGGGTTCGTGAAGCAGCAGATAGGTATGGGAAATAAAGGAGAGGGATTATGATGAAACTGAAGACAGCTATTAAAGCGGTATTGATTGCAGGCACTGTAGGTATTGCACTGACCGCAGCGGGATGCGGTGGAAATAAAAGTGACTCAGCCAAAGGCGCTTCCGGTAATGGTGGCAAAAAAATCGTAAAGGTGGCACACACACCGCACTATTTCCCCTATGATTTTGTGGATGACAACAACAAATCTGACGGCATGGAAGTGGCGGTCATGAAGGAAGTGGCCAAAAAACTGCCACAGTATGAATTCCAGTTCGTGCCTACCTCCGATGATGACCTCCTGATTGGCGTAGAATCAGGAAAATATGATATCGGTACCAAGGGGGCCTGGAAGACGCCGGCCCGGGAAAAGAAATACATTTTCCCGAAGAATAACATTGCTGCCAGCGTTATCGGTGTCACCATCCGCAAGGAAGATGCCAATACTATTAAAAATCTTGATGATTTTGCCAAGGCAGGCAAAAAACTGGTACCTATTGCTCCACAGAATGCACAGTACCAGGTGATTGAAGATTACAACGCAGCCCATCCGGATCATCCGGTCAAATTGGAAGCTTCTGAAAACTTCCAGGTAGCTGATGCTTACACCTGGGTATTGGAAGGAAGGTATGACGGCTATTTCTCCATTGAACTGGCCTACAAGAAAAATGTGGAAGCACCGGATGCTCCCTATAAGGACTTCAAGGATAAACTGAGCTACTTCCGCTACAAGGCCATTCCTACTTACACGGTTATCAATAAGAATGATAAGGAACTGGCAGAGCAGGTGGATAAAGCTCTTGGCGAGCTGAAACAGGAAGGAAAGATTGCAGAGCTGGAAAATAAATACTTCGGAGAAGAAGTAAGCAAGCTCATTGATGTGAAATAATACAAGGACTCAAAAGTTTCAGAGGGTAAAGGTGAGCGGTTCTGCTGCTGATTTTATAAAACCTTACAACCGGTCTTTAAACAGGGTGGCGAATCTGGGAAGCGGGGTGGGGGATATGAGGCTGCAAGTCGGATGATAGCCTGTGCTGCTACAACCACCCAGCCAAAGGCCGCTCAAACCTTTCTCTTACTGATTATCTCGCTAGTACACAGGCTCACTAACTTACTATTTCCCAGGAGGTGTTTTTCATGCAGACCAGACCATTCAGTCCGGATATCATTTTTACATCTATACCGGCCCTTCTTCCGTATCTGGCGGTGACGCTGGTAGTGGGAGTGACCAGTATTCTTACAGGCTCTATTCTGGGAATGCTGCTGGCATGGGCCAAGCTGTCGGGACATAAGGTGATCCGAGCTCTGGCGGATGGCTATACCTATATCATCCGCTGTACACCTTCTATTGTCCTTCTATTCATCGTTTTCTACGGTCTGCCGAAATTCATGGAGGCGGAATTTGGTATCGACATGGATAATCTGTCTCGTGCCATCTTTGTCATTATTACTTTCACTCTTCTCTTTGGCGCCTATGTGTCCGAGGTGTTCCGTTCCGCCTATGAAACGGTGGACCGGGGGCAGTACGAAGCAGCGGTGACCATCGGCTTGTCACCGGAACAGGCATTTTTCCGGGTTATGCTTCCCCAGGCAGCGGTGATTGCTCTTCCTAATTTTGGAAATTCTGTAATTAACCTGATGAAGGAAAGTGCCCTGGCCTATACTATCGGACTCATCGATCTTCTGGGCCGTACGAATCTGATCATTTCAAAGAACTACGGCGCTTACGGCGTTGAACTTTATGTGGCCTGCCTCCTCATTTACTGGGCACTCAGCTTTTTGATCGAACAGGCTTTTCTCCGCATGGAATCCTATTTAGGGCGGGGACGTTTGAAAGCATAAGGAGGAAATTATGGAACTGGATTTTTCATTTATGCAGCATGCCCTGCCTTTCCTTTTGAAGGCTCTTCCGGTAACGCTTTTCATTACTGCCCTGGTACTGCTGCTTTCCATGGTACCGGCATTCCTTATGGCTGAAAAAAGAATCGGTGCCCGGGGATGGGGAGAAAAGGCTATTGCTCTCTATGTGTCATTCATCCGCGGGACGCCGCTGGTGCTGCAGATTCTTCTCATGTACACCCTGCTTCCCAGTCTTCTGAATGCAGCCTTCAAAGCGATGGGCAGCTCCTTTGATGTATTTCATGGAGTGAATCCTCTGTGGTATGCCATCATCGTCTTTACTCTGAACACCACAGCCCTTCTGTCGGAAGTATTCCGCTCAGCCATCCTGAGCGTGTCGGCAGGACAGATGGAAGCAGGACTCACCATCGGCCTTTCCCGTTTCCAGACCTATGTGCAGGTCATTATTCCTCAGGCCCTGACGTCTGCTCTTCCTAATATCTGCAACCTTACAGTGAATCTGATTAAAGGGACTTCCCTGGCTTTCTTCATGGGAATCAAGGATATTATGGCTGCTGCCAAAATCCAGGCAGCCTATGGATATAACTATATTGAAGCGTACCTGGAAGTTTTCATTCTTTATATTATTGTATGCACCGTAGTGCAGGTTCTCTATAAAATTTTTGAAAAGCATGTGGGTTTGTATCGCACTGCCGGACTGGAGGGGTAAATATGCTTGAAATATCTCATGTGAAAAAACATTTCGGAAAACAGGAAGTATTGAAGGACGTGACCCTTAAGGTTAACAAGGGGGATGTCATTGTGATTCTGGGGCCCTCGGGCTCCGGGAAAACCACATTTCTAAGGAGCCTGACCTTCCTGGAAAAAGCGGATGCCGGCGTTATGGTTTTCGGTGATAAACAGCTGGACCTTCATAAAGCAAAACAGAAAGACATAGCCTGGGTACGGAAACATACGGCCTTCGTATTTCAGAATTACAACCTTTTTGCCAATAAGACGGCTCTGCAGAACGTGATGCTGGGTCTCACCGTAGGCAGAGGTATACCGAAGGAGGAAGCAGAGGCCATTGCCAGAAAAGCATTAAAGGAAGTGGGCTTGGCGGACCGGGCTGATTATTATCCGTCTCAGCTTTCCGGCGGACAGCAGCAGCGGGTGGGCATTGCCCGGGCTATGGCGGTCAAACCGGATGTGATTTTCTTTGATGAACCTACATCTGCTCTGGATCCGGAACTGGTAGGCGGCGTCCTTTCGGTGATGAAGAAACTGGCTGCCGATGGCGTTACCATGGTGGTGGTAACCCATGAAATGAAATTTGCCAGAGAAGCGGCTACCCGGGTGGTATTCATGGATGGCGGCGTCATTGTGGAAGAAGGCAGTCCTGAGGAAATCTTTACCCGTCCTAAAGAAGCAAGAACCAGGCAGTTCCTTCGCCGTATTCTGGACAGGGAACCCGGTGTGGAGGAAGAAGCGCCGGAGCCTGTTCCTGTGGCTGGTCCTATTCCCGGTGTTCTGCCTGATATGGCGTAGGGAGAAGGCTATGAAACGATTTCAAAATAAAGTGAGTCTCATTACCGGCGGCAACAGAGGGATAGGAAGGGCTATTGCCCTTCGTCTGGCCTCGGAAGGAAGCAGTATCATTCTTTTTGGAAGAAATGAAAAGGACAACCAATCGGTGGAAAAGGAAATCAGCAGCACCTACAGCGTTCCTGTGAAAAGCTATAACGTAGACATGTCATCCAGAAAATCGGTGGAAGAAGGGATTGGTCAGGCCATGTCCCATTTCCGCCGCCTTGATGTTCTTATTAACAACGCAGGCATATGCCGCCTCTCTACGCCTTTTACAGAAATCACGGAGGAAGACTGGAAAGAGACGCTGTCGGTCAATCTGTATGGCGTCATTTACGTTACGGGACTGGTGATTCCCTATCTTGAAAAAGAAGGCGGGAAAATCGTCAACATTGCCTCCCTTGCCGGCGAAGTTGGAGGGATTGCTACTTCCGCCGACTATGTGGCCAGCAAGGCAGCCCTGCAGGGGATAACCAAGTCCCTGGCTCGGGAACTGGGGGTAAAGCATATCAATGTCAATGCCATAGCGCCGGGCTTTGTCCGCACGCAGATGACAGAAAAGATGAGCATTCAGCTTTCTTCCATACCCTTAAGGCAGGTGGCGGAGCCGGAGGATATTGCCGCTGCTGCTGCTTTTCTGGCTTCCGACGATGCCCGGCTCATTACCGGAACTACGCTGGATGTGAATGGTGGACTCTATATGAATTAAACCGGTTATAATAAAAACAGGAACTTTTGGGGTCCTGTTTTGCATTGAAAGGAAATCAGTATGAAACTATTTGGGAAACCTCTCCTGATAGAAGCACAGGGGAGTTTTGCCGCAGGCGGCACTGTGATCCGTGAGAAAGGGACCTATGAGGAAGCCCATGCCCTGTCTCCTGAGGGGCAGGAAAAGCATGTGGACCATGGCTATGTGTTTTATCAGATACCGGCAGATGCCAGGAAGAATGCTCTTCTTTTCCTGCATGGCGCCGGGCAGAGCGGGGCCTGCTGGGAAACTGCGCCGGATGGCAGGGAAGGGTTTCAGACTCTGTTTCTTCGTAAAGGCTACAAGGTGTACATCATGGACCAGCCAAGAAGAGGAAGAGCCGGCAGTGGCGGAGTGGAAGGAAAGGTGATACCTGCGGCTGACGAAGCGTTGTGGTTTGATATCTTCCGCTTCGGCCATTACCCTCATTACTTTGAAAATGTACAGATTCCTCGGGGAGAGGAAGCGGAAAACCAGTTCTGGAGAAAGGTGACACCCAATACGGGAGCTTTTGATCCAAAGCTCACTGCCGCTGCTCTTGCCGATGCCGCAGGCCGGGCTGGACATACCATCCTTGTCACCCATTCTCAGGGCGGCTCTCCGGGATGGCTGGCAGCTATGAAGAGTGAGAATATAAAGGCCATTATTGCCCTGGAACCGGGAGTGGGATTTGTCTTTCCAGAAGGCGAAGTACCGCCGCCTATGGAATCTTCAAGCCCTTTCGGACCTTTGAAAGGTGTGGCCGTTTCTCGGAGTGATTTTGAAAAGCTTACCCAAATTCCCATCCTTATGATTTTCGGAGACCATATTCCGGAAAATCCAAGTCCCCATGGCGGAGAGGATAACTGGCGTGTGCGCCTCAAGGAAGCCCGTCTCATGGCAGAAACCATCAACCGACATGGCGGAGATGCAAAGGTCCTTCACCTGCCGGATATAGGGATTTACGGGAATACCCATTTTCTCTTTGAAGATAAAAATAATGAAGAAATCGCAGATCTGATGGACCGGTGGATTGTGAAAAAAGGACTGGGAGGATAGAAGACAGCTATCGGCTGCCCGCGGCCTGCTGTCCGACTGAACCCGGTTTCGCCGGTGTTGGAACCTCTTGACAACAGCCTGTATCCATGATACTGTAGACGTATCAATAGAAAACGATGAAGAAAAGAGTAGCCAGACTGAAGACGGCAGAGCGAGTCCGGAGGGTGGAAGCGGATACGGATAGGGTGGTGAAGTGCATTTCAGAGTTTGGAAGGCTGAAGGCGAGTAGGTTTTCCCGGGAGCTCCCGATACAGAGCGGGGGTTTGATAGAACTCACGAAGGTATGTCCGGCGACGGATATATGAATTTAGGTGGAATCACGGGTCTCCCGTCCTGAAAAGGATGGGAGGCTTTTTGTTTTGATTGAAATCATTCTAAGGGGGAAATTGTTATGAGAAAAGCTGTAAAAATTGCATCAGTAGCACTGGCTTCTCTTCTGGCAGCAGGTATTTTTGCAGGCTGCGGCGGTGACCAGAAGGCTGCTTCTTCCAAGGCAGCTGCCGCTGATGGGAAAACTTCTGTGAAACTGGTGCTTTCCAGTACAGAACGTCCGCTTTCCTGGGCCGATGAAAACGGCAAGCTCCAGGGCTATGAATACGACATCTGGCAGGAAGTGAATAAAAACCTGAAGGATTACCATCTGGATATTCAGGCCGTTCCACCGGAAACCCAGGATGTGATGATGGAGTCCGGAGACGCCAAGGTAGCTTCCGGCGGCTATTACCGTACGCCGCGCCGGGAAAAGGACTACATTGTTCCGAAGACGCCTATCGGTGTTTCCTCTGTCATGGTTTACATGTCCAAGGATAATGCACAGAAGTACCACAGCCTGGAAGATGTCATCAAGGGCGGCGGCAAACTGGTGCCCAATACGCCTAACGGAGGTATTTATAAAGTCCTCACTGACTGGAATGCAGCGCATGACAATCTCATGAAGGAAGTTCCTATCCAGGACGGCCTCACTCCGGCAGAACGGATTACGTCTCTGAAGAACGGTCAGTACGATGCTCTGGTTTACCCGAACAATTTGGGCGTCGAAGATATTGCCAAAGCGATGAATTTTGAAATCGTGGCTCTGGACAAGCCTATCAAAGTGAACGAGACCGTAGTCATTGTCAATAAGAATGAACAGAAGCTGGCTGATGAAATCGAAGCAGCTCTGGAAAAATTGTCCAAAGATGGTACGCTTCAGAAGATTTCTGAAAAATGGTATCACCGGAATCTCTTCGATCAGCTGAAGGATGCAGGTAAATGATTTCATAATATATATGTATTATATTATAGAGGGGAGAGTGAAGATGCTCTCCCCTCTTCATCATGGACAGGGAGGTTATGATGGATACAGAAGAAAAATATATGTCCCATCTGCAGGGGGTAGTTAAGATTCCTACCATTTCGTCGGTGAATGATGAAAACACCGACTGGTCCCAGTTTGACCGGCTCCATCAGTATATGCAGGAGGCCTGGCCTTTGATTTTTGAAAAGTTGTCTCTTACCAGAATCGGAAAGGCAAGTCTTCTTTTCCACTGGAAATCGGAAAATCCGAAGAAAGAGCCTGTTCTTTTCATGGCTCACCAGGACGTGGTGCCTGCTATTCATGAAGAGCAGTGGAGCCATCCGCCCTTTGGAGGAGAAGTGGATGGAGGATGCCTCTGGGGAAGGGGCGCTGAAGACTGTAAATCCGTGCTTACTGCAGAAATGGATGCGGTAGAAGAACTTCTGGAAGAGGGCTTTGCACCGGATTTTGATATTTATCTTTCCTTCGGACACAATGAGGAAGTCCAGTGCACGCCGGATAAAAAAGGATCGGTTCTGACCGCTGCCTACCTGAAGGAACAGGGCATCCATCTGGCCTGCCTGTTCGATGAAGGGGGCAATGTGGAGGAAGGCAGGGAGGGAGAGCCGCCGCTGGCCCTGGTGGGTATGGCGGAAAAGGCACCCAACGAATTTGTGCTTTACAAAGACGGAGCCGGCGGCCATGCCAGCAAGCCCGGCCGGGGCACTGTGCTTGGCGATGTGGCAAGGGCAATGGCTGCTGTAGAAGCGCATCCCATGCCCTACAGGCTCACGCCTCTGGTGAAAGCCCATTTGAAAGCGGTGGCGCCTCTTCAGGAAGAGCCCCTGAAATCCATGGCAGGTCATCCGAAGAAGAACTGGAAGAAACTGGTCAGACTGGCTGGAAACGACAGAATTCTGGATGCCCTCCTCCATACTACCTTTGCCGTTACTATGGCAGAGGGAAGCAGCCAGGCTAATGTGCTTCCTTCTCATGCAGAGGCTACCATGAGTGTCCGCATCCTCCAGGGGGATACGGTGGATTCCGTTACCAGATATCTGGAATCTATCATGCCTGACGGAGTGAAGGTGAAGGCTTCCTTCGCGGAAAATCCTCACCCCGCAGGAGAGGTGAAAGGAGAAATGTTCCATCTTCTTTCCAGGACCATTCATGAAGTCTATGGCAAAGATACGGTGATTGCACCGAACCTCATGCTGGGGGCTACAGACTCCAGAAATTATGCGGATGTCTGCGATCACATCTACCGTTTCACCGGACGGGTCAAGACAAACCGCTGGGGCGAAGCACACCAGGTGGATGAGAAAATGCCGGTAGACAAGCTGAATATGCCGGTGAAGTTTATTAAAACATTCCTTAGAAATTATGAAGCAAAATAAATAGCAGTAAGGCCGTTCATCGTACTGCTGCAAAAAAAGACCGTGAAAAAATAGAAACCATTTTTTCACGGTCTTTTTTTATAAGAGGGCCGGTTTTTTCTTCCCCGTTTCCTTCTCATAGTCATCCGGATTGACCCGGCTTTCTGAACCGAGAGCCAGGGCTTTCTGGTAATACCACTCCTTATAGTCCAGCTCCTGCATGTAGAAAAGGAGATGGTCAATCTGCTCTTTTACAAACTGCCGCTGTTCCATGATGAGGGCCTGCCTTTCTTTCAGGCTTTTATCACCCAGGACGGCCAGCCTGGCATATTCGCGGATACGGCTGATGGGCATGCCCGTATTTTTCAGGCAGCTCAGCATATGAAGCCACTTGATATCTTCATCAGTAAAGAGACGGATGCCGTTCATACGTTGTATCCCGGGGAGAAGGCCTTCCTTGTCATAATAGCGGATGGTAGTAGGATTGATTCCGGTGAGGTCGGAAGCCTTTGAAATTGTGTAAGCCATTGTTATTCCTTTCTACAGTCTTGGGAAAAGCGCTGATTTCTTCATGAAATCGAATTTCATGGACATTGGGCTATGGATAGAATCTCTTTTCATTATAATTCTTCCAGTTCACTTTAAGTCAAGGAGACAGAAAAGGGCGGATAGATTTCAAGTCCCTGTTCCCCTTGTTTTATGGTAAAATAAACTCGCATGACAGGAGGAAAAAATGTATCAGAAACCGAAAATCGGACAGATAGAGCTTGATGGCTGGGCAGTGCTGGCCCCTATGGCAGGAGTGAGCGACCTGGCTTACCGGGTCATTGCGCGCCGTATGGGCGCTGCCATGACCACTGCAGAAATGGTGAGTGCCAAAGGACTCTATTATAAAAATGAAAAAACAAGGGACATGCTGAAGATTGATCCCGGTGAACATCCGGTGGCCCTCCAGCTCTTCGGCAGTGAACCGGATATCATGGCCCTGGGGGCAAAGGAAATGGAAAAGGCAGGGGCCGACATCATCGATATCAACATGGGCTGTCCTATGCAGAAAGTTGTTAAAAATGGCGATGGATCCGCTTTGATGAAGAATATCCCTCTGGCTGCCGAAGTGGTGAAGGCCATGGCAGAGGCGGTCCACATACCGGTGACCGTGAAAATGCGGCTTGGCTGGTCCAGAGAGACGGAAAACTGCGTAGAACTGGCAGAAGCAGTGGAGGAGGCAGGGGCCATGGCGATTACCGTCCATGGACGGACCAGGGAAGATTTCTACACCGGTCATGCAGACTGGGAAAAAATCGGCGAAGTGGTCAGGGCTGTTCATATTCCTGTCTTTGGAAATGGCGACGTGGTGGATGGGCCCAGTGCGGATCGGCTGATGAAAGAGACCGGCTGTGCCGGTGTGGCTATAGGCCGGGCGGCTTGGGGGAATCCCTGGGTCTTTAAGGCGGTGAATACATATCTGGAAACAGGTGAAATTCTGCCGCCGCCCACCAATGCCATGCGCCTGTCCATGGCCAGAGAGCATCTCCATGGTTTGGTAGAAGAAAAGGGAGAACATGTGGCAGTCAGGGAAATGCGGGCTCACGCCAGCCGTTATTTTCACGGCCTTCCGGAAGCGGCCGCTCTTCGCCGCTCCATCATGAAGGCGCTGACAGAAGAAGAATTCAACCAGGTGCTGGACCAGTATGAAAAGAATAGACATTAGGAAAGTGCCGGTTCATTTATGATGTCTGTTTTTATGAATAAAAGAAGACAATGACTGCGGGGCCCTTCCCAGTGGTCCCTTATGATGGGCAGGGCAGCTCATTTGTCTTTCCAAAAAACTGCAAATCAATGGTAAATTACTATTATATAAAAATAAAAATAGTAAAAAATAAGAAAAGATAAAATAAAGTTGAAGGTCCCGTTATAATTACGGAAAGCCCATGGTATGAGGGCCTTGGGGTATTAAAATTTATTGACAAGGGAAAATGGAAATATTAGAATAATTAAGGAACGTGAGCAATTAGATGTTGGGTATTGCAGGCTTGTGCATGGAAAGCGCAGGCTTTTTTATCTCAAACGGGAGAGGAGCGGCCATGTCTGCTGAAAGGATTTTTATTTCCGAAGGCGTAAGAAAGGAAGAGTTTATCTTCTGTTCGACTGCCTCTCTTTTTGCTGGAGCGTTGTATTTGTTTGGCATGAATACTCCTTTTGCGGGAATTGTATGACTTTGGGTCATTTTTCTGCAGAAGGAGATTTTTTTTGGGAGAAGGGTCCCAGAAAAGGGAGGAAATGAACAATGCATGTTGGAATTGTGATGGGCAGTGATTCCGATTTACCGGTCATGAAGAAGGCCTTTGCCATTCTTGATGATTTTGGCGTAACCTATGATGTAACTATTGCTTCTGCACACAGAACACCGAAGAAACTGGCTGATTTTGTGGCAACAGAGGAAAAGAAGGGCGTTGGCGCTTTCATCGCCGGCGCCGGTATGGCAGCTGCGCTTCCGGGCGTGGTGGCCAGTCTGACGCTGAAACCGGTGATTGGTGTGCCTCTTTCCGGTGCGAAACTGGATGGTATGGATGCCCTGTTTTCTATCGTGCAGATGCCTTCCGGTATCCCCGTGGCTACGGTAGCTATCGACGGCACAAAGAATGCCGCCTTCCTGGCTGTGGAAATCGGTGCAGTTTCCGATAAGGCTCTTTACGAAAAGTATAAGGCTTATCGTGAAAAAGCGGCACAGGAAATTTATGCCAAGGATGAAAAGCTGCAGGCATCCCTGGGGAAATAAAGAATCATTATTTCCATTTTTTATTTCATAACAGCAGCCATAAATCTGATATTTTTTTAAAGGAGAAGAACCATGAAAGAATATAAACCTTTTAAATCCGGTAAAGTCCGTGAACTCTACGATCTGGGCGACAGCCTTGTGATGGTCTGCACCGACCGTATTTCTGCTTTCGATAATATTCTGAAGTGCCCCATTCCTGAAAAGGGCGTGGTGCTGAATCGTATGTCCAAATTCTGGTTTGATTTCACAAAGGACATCGTTCCCAACCATATGATTTCCATCGATACAAAGGATATGCCTGAATTCTTCCAGACAAAGGAATTTGAAGGCCGTTCCATGAAGACCATGAAGCTGAACATGATTCCGGTAGAATGCATTGTCCGCGGCTACATCACCGGCTCCGGCTGGGAAGGCTATCAGAAAGACGGCAAAGTCTGCGGCATCCAGCTGCCGGAAGGACTGAAGGAATGCCAGAAGCTGCCTCATCCGATTTTCACTCCCTCCACTAAAGCTCCGGTAGGGGAACATGACCAGAATATTTCTATGGAAGAAGGGGAAGCCTGGGTGAACAAGTTCTTCCCGGGAAAAGGCAGAGAATACATGGAAAAACTGTCTGAACTGACCCTCGCTCTTTATAACAAATGCGCTGATTATGCTCTGGAAAGAGGCATTATCATTGCGGATACCAAATTTGAATTCGGCCTGGATGAAAAAGGAAATATCGTGCTGGGCGATGAAATGCTGACTCCTGATAACTCCCGCTTCTGGCCGGCTAAGGGCTATGAAGCAGGTCATGGCCAGCCTTCCTATGACAAGCAGTTTGTCCGTGATTACCTGAAGGCTCATCCGGGAGATACGGTTCCCCAGGATATCATCGACAAGACCATTGCCATTTACAAGGAAGCCTACGAACTTCTCACTGGTGAAAAGTTCTAAGGCTATGAAATGGACAGGACCATGCCTCAATGGGGTGGCATGGATCTGTCCCATGCGGAAAAGCCCCCATAAGACCGACAGGTCTGAAGTATAAGAAAGTCAGGAGAATTCCGTAATGTATAAAAGTATGGATGTATATGATGACAAGCCGCATGAAGAATGCGGGGTGTTTGGTATTTTTGACCGGGATCTGTCTGCGGTGCATGAAACCTACTACGGTATCTTTGCCCTGCAGCACCGGGGCCAGGAAAGTGCAGGGATTACTGTTTCGGACGGGAAAACCATGGAAACCTTCCGCGGCATGGGGCTGGTGACAGAAGTATTCCATAACCTGCCGGAGAAGGAAGGCCATATTGGTATCGGCCACGTGCGTTATTCCACCACAGGCTCCTCCATTCCGGTGAATGTGCAGCCTCTGCAGGCTGACAGCATCGACGGCCCCATGGCACTGGCCCATAATGGGAACCTGGTGAATACAAAGAATCTGAGACGGCGTCTTCTTCTGGAAGGCTCCACCTTCTCCACCACCATGGATACCGAAGTAATTATCAAACTGCTGGCCAGGAGCCGCCGGGCTACGGAAGAAGAAAAATTCAAGGAACTCATGGATGAAATCCACGGCGCCTATGCCATTGTAGCCTGCACCAATCAGGCTATCTACGGCTGCCGGGATCCCTTCGGCTACCGTCCCCTGGTGCTGGGGAAAACGGAACACGGCTGGGTGCTGGCTTCGGAGACGCCGGCACTGGATGCCATTGACGCAGAGTTTGTAAGGGATGTACTGCCCGGTGAAATTGTCACCATTGATGACAATGGCGTTCGCTCCACCATGTACTGCCCTGTGGACAGTCATCGTCACGGCATCTGCTCCTTCGAATACATCTATTTCGCCCGCCCCGATTCCATCATGAACGGCCAGGATATTTACCGGGCTCGTCTCAATATGGGCAGGAAACTTTGGGAAGAAACGCACTATGACGGCGATGTAGTCATGAGTGTGCCGGATTCCGGCAACGTAGCAGCCCTGGGATATTCGGCCGCTTCCGGCATACCCTTCGTAGAAGGGCTTTTGAAGAATAAATACATGGGCCGCACGTTCATCCAGCCGGGACAGAAAAAGCGCGAAAGAGCGGTGCGCATGAAGCTGAATCCTATCCGCATGAATGTGGAAGGCAAGCGCATTATTCTGGTCGATGATTCCATCGTCCGCGGTACCACCAGCGGTATTATCATCAACCTTCTGAAAAATGCAGGAGCTAAGGAAATCAAGCTGTGCATCAGTTCACCGCCAGTACGGTATCCCTGCTTCTTCGGCATTGATACTGCTGAAAGAAAGCAGCTGATTGCCGCCAAGTATTCTACGGAAGAAATCCGCAAAATGATTGGTGCCGATGCGCTTCATTACCTGTCCCAGGAAGGACTGGCGGAATCGATTTCCGAAATTAAAGCATCGGATATGTGCTTTGCCTGCTTCGATGGGGTATACCCGGAAAAGGTGCCCCACAATGGACTGGGCAGCATGGAAGATGAAGAATAGGGAGGAACCATGAGCGAAAAGAAAAAAGGCTTAACCTATGCGGAAGCCGGCGTAGATATTGATGCCGGTGAAAGAGAAGTGGAACTGATTAAGAAATCAGTGCAGGCTACCTATACCCGTGGCGTTATGGGGGATATCGGCGGCTTCGGCGGTCTTTTCCGTCTGAAGGATGAATTATCGGATGACCCCATCCTTGTCTCCGGTACTGACGGCGTTGGCACCAAGCTGCGCCTGGCTATTGAAATGGGTATCCACGATACCATCGGCCAGGACTGCGTAGCTATGAGCGTCAATGATGTTCTGGTGCAGGGGGCAAGGCCGCTCTTCTTCCTGGATTACATTGCTACAGGCAAGCTGGAACCGGAGCTAATGGCGGAAATCGTGAAAGGCGTAGCCAATGCGTGCATTGAGTCCGGCTGTGCCCTTCTGGGCGGCGAAACAGCTGAAATGGCCGGTTTCTATGCTAAAGGAGACTACGATGTGGCTGGCTTTGCCGTAGGCATTGTAGATAGAAAAGACCTCATTACCGGTGAAGATATTGCTCCCGGTGATGTGATTCTGGGCCTTCCTTCCACCGGCGTTCACTCCAATGGCTATTCCCTGGTACGCCGTATTATTAAGGATAACGGCCTTTCCCTGGATAAGGTGTATGGAGATATGGACAAGCCTTTGGGCGAAGTGCTTCTTACACCGACCCGCCTCTATCCAAAGCCTGTGATTCCTGTGCTGAAAGGGACCAAAGTGAATGGCATGGTCCATATTACCGGCGGCGGTTTCTATGACAATATTCCAAGAGTGCTGCCCAAAGGCACCCGGGCCGTGCTGGATGCAGAAAAATGGCCGCTTCTTCCGATTTTCCCCTTCCTTATGAAAGAAGGCGGCGTGGAACCCAGGGAAATGTACCGCACCTATAACTGCGGCCTGGGCATGCTCCTTATCATGAACAGGGAAAATGCGGAAAAAGCAAAGGAAATTCTGAAATCCATCCATGAATCGGTATATGAAGTAGGTGAAATCACGGAAGGAAATCAGGATGTAGTTGTGACAGGTGGTCTTTTCAATGAGTAAGAAGAGAATTCTGATTTTTGCATCGGGCAGAGGATCCAATGCGGAAGCTATCCATGAAGCCACTATAGATGGCAGAGTGAATGGCACTGTGGTAGGAGTCATCTGTGACCATGCTGATGCCCAGGTGCTGAAAAGGGCAGAGCGATGGGGCGTTCCTTCCACTGTGCTGGAACTGAAATCTTTTGAAAATAAGGCAGCTTTCAATGATGCCATTCTGGAAGCGGCCAAGTCCTATCAGCCAGACCTCATCTGCCTGGCAGGATATATGAGAATCTGCGGGGAAAATCTGATTCATGCTTTTCCAAACCGGATTATCAATATTCATCCAGCCCTTCTTCCCAGCTTCCGCGGACTCCATGCCCAGCGGCAGGCGGTGGAAGCCGGTGTCAAGGTAGCAGGCTGCACCGTCCATTTCGTAGGGACGGGACTGGACGATGGCCCTATCATTACCCAGGTGGCAGTGCCGGTGTATGATGATGATACCGAAGACACCCTGGCAGATCGGATTCTCCAGCAGGAACATCCGGCTTACGTAAGGGTGGTCACTGCCTTCTGCGCGGATCAGCTTCATATCGAAGGCCATCATGTGAGCGGCATGCACAGCCATCCTGAAAAATAAGACGCGTGTTGTATAGATAGAATTTTATTTCAAAGGGGGAGTCAAATATGGCAGTTAAAAGAGCCCTGATCAGCGTGTCTGATAAGACAGGGGTCGTAGAATTTGCAAAAGGACTTCATGAACTGGGTGTGGAAATCATTTCCACCGGCGGTACCATGAAGGCCATTGCAGCAGCAGGCATTCCGGTAAAATCTGTTTCCGAAGTGACTGGATTTCCGGAAATGATGGATGGCCGTGTGAAAACACTGCATCCCAAGATTCACGGCGGCATTCTTGCCATCCGTGACAATCCGGAACATGTGAAAGCCATGAAGGAACATGGTATCAAAGGTATCGATCTGGTGGCTGTGAACCTTTATCCTTTCCGTGAAACCATTGCCAAACCGAACGTAACCAGAGCAGAGGCCATTGAAAATATTGATATCGGCGGTCCTTCCATGGTTCGTGCGGCAGCAAAGAACTACAAATACGTGACCATCGTGGTGGATCCATCCCAGTACGGCGAAATCCTGGAACGGATTAAGAATGATACCCTGGATGAAGATTTCCGCCTGAAATTGTCCAGAAAAGCATTCCTGCACACCGGCCTCTATGACTGTGCCATTGCAGACTACCTCACCAAGGAAGTGGACGGAGATAAAGACGGTCTGCCTGATGTATACTGCAAGGCCTTCGTCAAGCTCCAGGATCTCCGCTATGGCGAGAACCCGCATCAGAAAGCTGCATTCTATAAGGACCCGGAAGCCAAAGGCGGCATTGCTGCAGCTAAACAGCTTCATGGCAAGGAACTGTCCTATAACAACATTGTGGACATGGAAGCAGCCTGGGACCTGGTATGCGAATGGGGCGAAGACCAGCCGGCCTGCGTTATTATCAAACACACCAACCCCTGCGGCGCAGCTCTTGGCAAAGATGCGCTCGATGCTTTCCAGCGTGCCTTCAACGCAGACAGCAAATCTGCATTCGGCGGCATTGTAGCCATGAACCAGGTCTGCGACAAAGCAGCAGCAGAAGCCATGAAACCTATTTTCTTTGAAGTCGTTATGGCTCCGAAATTCAGCCAGGAAGCCCTCGATATTCTGGAAACCAAGAAAAATATCCGTCTCATCGAAGTACCGGCAGCCTTCAAAGAAGAACTGCAGCTTCATAAAGTATCCGGCGGCCTTCTGGTACAGACTCCGGACAACAGCGCAGAAACAAGAAAAGACTGCAAAGTAGTGACTAAGAGAGCTCCTACGGAAGAAGAATGGCAGGCCATGGAATTCGCATGGAAGATTGTAAAGCATGTGAAATCCAACGCCATCGTTCTCACCGGCAAAGATGTGACCTACGGTGTAGGTGCCGGCCAGATGAACCGTGTAGGTTCTGCGGATATTGCCATTGCAGAAGCCGGCGAAAAAGCAAAAGGTTCTGTCATGAGCTCTGATGCGTTCTTCCCCTTCGGCGATACCATTGAAGCAGCAGGCAAAGCCGGAGTTACCGCTGTGATCCAGCCCGGCGGCTCCATCAGGGATCAGGAATCCATTGATATGGCCAATAAGTACGGCATTGCCATGGTATTTACCGGTCATCGTCATTTCCGTCACAGTTAAGAGAGGTTTTTCCCATGAAGGTATTAGTCATTGGAAGCGGCGGCAGGGAACATGCCCTGCTCTGGCGGCTGGCACAGAGTCCTTCTGTCACCGAAGTCTACGCCATCCCCGGTAATGATGGCATGAGCAGTGTGGCACACCTGATTCCTTTGAAGGGCCATGAAGATATTCTGGACTTTGCCAGACTGATGAAGGTGGACCTCACCGTGGCAGGGCCGGAAACGGTTCTTACCGAAGGTCTGGCAGACGAATTCGAAGCACAGGGTCTGCCCTTCTTCGGCCCCTCTAAAGCAGCTGCCCGTATCGAAGGGTCCAAGGGATTTGCCAAGAACCTGATGAAGAAATACAATATCCCTACGGCAGCCTATGAGGTATTTACCGATGAAGACAAGGCCGTGGAATACCTGAAAAACAACAGGAAGTATCCTATTGTCATCAAGGCGGACGGTCTGGCGGCAGGCAAAGGCGTCATCATTGCCCAAAGCGAAGAAGAAGCTATTGATACCGTAAAAGACATGCTGGAAGGACACAGCTTCGGCGGTGCCGGACGGTCTGTAGTCATCGAAGAATTTATGGAAGGGGAAGAAGCGTCGGTCCTCTGCTTCTGCGACGGGACCCATGTGGTACCTATGGTTTCCTCCCAGGACCATAAGAGAATCTTCGATAATGACAAAGGTCCCAATACCGGCGGCATGGGTGCCTATGCACCGGCCCCGGTGATGACCGATGAAATGATGGATGAAGTGAAAGTCAAAATCCTTCGTCCCATCATGGCAGCCATGAAAAAAGAAGGCTACCCCTTCAAAGGCTGTCTTTATGCGGGCCTTATGATTACCGACGAAGGCCCGAAAGTGGTGGAATTCAACTGCCGCTTCGGCGATCCTGAAACGGAAGCGGTGCTTCCCCTCTTTGACGGTGACCTGGCACAGGTTATGCTGGAATGCGTCCATGGAAATCTGAAAAAAGAAGACGTGAAATGGAAAAAAGGATGTGCCGTAGACGTAGTCATGGCCTCCGAAGGCTATCCCGGTTCCCATTCCTCCGGCGAAATCATCTCCGGACTGGATGAGGCAGAAAAGGCAGGCTGTATCGTATTCCATGCAGGCACTGTAAAGAAAAATGGAAAATACGTGGTTAATGGCGGCCGTGTCCTGAATGTGGTGGCCCTGGCTCCCACACTGGAAGAAGCGAAAGCCAAAGCCTACGAAGGCGTTTCTAAAATCCACTGGCAGGGTGTACAGTATCGCCATGACATAGCGGATAAAGGTATCAGACATCTGAAAGCTAAAGAATGATTCACAAAAGCGGAGCCCAAGGGCTCCGCTTTTTGGCTGCTCGTAAGGCCGCTATCCGCTGCCATGAATACAAATGGGGCCCTGCTGCTCCTGTCATTTCGTAAAGAGAGGGCAAATCTACCGGTGAAAGGTTTCCTGCTGCGATGAATATGAGTATTGTCATGTTTTGCAGGGGACTTTTTACAATAATTTTCCTTTTGAAATGGGTTCCAGCAGTGGCATGTGGAATGGGAAACTATCTGTGACTTGAAATGTACTATACAGAATTTGCAAAGCAGTTTATTTATGCTATGTATTTAAGGTATAATGCTGTATATCAAGCAATTTCAATATATTTCATACACAGGGAAAGGAGCCTCATCATGGCAATCAGAATCGGCATTATGGGATATGGCAATATTGGAAAAGGAATAGAAACGGCACTGGCAGATTATCCGGACATGGAACTGGCCGTGGTATTTACCAGAAGAAATCCGGCAGATGTGAAGATTCATACTTCCGGAGTACCGGTCGTTTCAGCTGGAGAGGCAGAAAAGTGGAAAGATAAGGTGGATGTTCTGGTTCTGGCCGGCGGTTCCGCTACAGATCTCCCCGAGCAGACACCGGCTTATGCATCCCTTTTTAACGTCATTGATACCTTTGATACCCATGCCCATATTTCCGAGCATTTTGCCAAGGTAGATGAAGCGGCCAAGAACCATGGCAAAACAGCCATGATTTCCGTAGGCTGGGATCCCGGCCTTTTCTCCCTGGCCCGTCTTTTCGGCCATGTCATTCTGCCTGACGGCAAAGACTACACCTTCTGGGGCCGCGGTGTTTCCCAGGGCCACTCCGATGCCATCCGCCGAGTTCCCGGTGTGAAGGACGGTAAACAGTACACCTGCCCCGTGGCAAGCGCTCTGGAAGCCGTAAGAAATGGAGAAAATCCTGTGCTTACTACCAGGGATATGCATACAAGAGAATGCTATGTGGTGGCGGAAAAAGGGGCTGACAGAGGAACCATTGAAAACACCATCAAAACCATGCCCAACTATTTTGCTGATTACGATACCACTGTTCATTTCATTTCCGAAGAAGAACTGAAAGAAAAACACAGCGGTCTGGCTCACGGCGGATTTGTATTCCGCAGCGGCAGGACCGGTGTCCATAAAGAACATGACCATGTGATGGAATATCGTCTGAAGCTGGACTCCAATCCTGAATTTACCACCCATGTGGTCCTTGCTTATGCAAGAGCCCTCTATCGTTTTGCCAAAGAAGGGAAGAAAGGATGCTTCACCGTATTCGACGTGCCCCCGGCCTACCTTTCGTCCCTTTCCGGCGAAGAACTCAGGGCTCATTTACTCTAAACCTGTGATTCGCTCATGGTGCCTGTGTTGATAAACATTGGCAAGAGCTGCCGCATGATGAGATGGTATAGAGAGCTTTCTGTTCACCATCCCATTTTCACTATCCCATAAAAATGCGGAATTAAAGAGCCAATGATTCAATCAGCTTTTTTGATATTGTCGGATGGGCTCCGGAAAAGTGCAGGATCAGAGATGGCCGAGAGCAGGGAAGAAGCCTTTGCTTCGTGATTTTTTGACATTTTCTCTCATTTACTATATAATGGGTTCGGCCATCCGGGGATGTACCGGTTTCGACAGAAGATTCTGGGCCATAAACAGCGAGTCGGGATTCCATCTACCCCGTTAAACGGTGGAAAAACTTAAACGCAAAACGTGATTTTGCTTTAGCAGCCTAATCTGCTAATGTCCCCTGACGTTTTCCTATGACTTCAGGCTGACATCAACCAATAGGATACCGGAGAAGGAGGTTCGGGACTTCAAAGGGAAACTAATTCCGAAATCGGCAAAGGCAGTTTGTTCCTGTACGATACTTTGCTTAAATCTCAAACAGTAACTGCACTCGGAGAAATTTATGGGACAGGCTTTTTGGACAGGGGTTCGACTCCCCTCATCTCCACCAGAATCATCAGGGACTGTAAAAAATGATTTACATTTTTCACAGTCCCTTTTTTGTGCCTTCTTTTTGAAATGACAGTAAATGGTTCACCTTTATTGTCATCTCGAGCGGAGCTGCATGGGGACATGGGGACGAAGGCATCTGAGCTCAACGGAGGCTATGAGCCGGGAGATCTCCCGCCACAATGGAGCCTCCTCACTTCAGCGTGAGATTTCTCCACTCCGCTTCGCTTCGGTCGAAATGACAAGGAAGCGGGGAGAGCACTTATTTCAATTCGTCTTTTGTAAACCAGGAATAAGAAATCTGCTATCCCATTGTCTAGTCAACTGACAGGGGACGCAATCATTTTTTGACAGGCCTATTTTTATTTGCCACATCAGCATATTGACAAATTTAAATATATAGAATATAATAAATACATAAAAACAGTGAAATTCATTTATGAACAATAAGGAGTGTATGCATATGATGGCACCGATTACAGGCACCGCAAATATTGATAAGGTTCTCACGGAAGGTGATGTGATTCTGGGATTTTCCGCTCCCTGGTGCGGATACTGCAGAAGACTGCGTCCTATGGTAGAAAAACTGTCCGGCGAGATTGAAACGCCTATTTATGGCATTAATGTTGATGAAGATGAGGAAATTGCGAAGCGATATGAAGTAGAAACTATTCCAACCCTCATTTATTTCCATGAAGGAAAACCGGTGAACCGGATTATCGGATATGGCAATGTAGGTTACAATGATTTGAAGTCTTTTGTAGAAAAAGCGTCTGAATAAGACATAAAAAAGGGGCCCCAGGGGCTTCTTTTTTTATGCGTTTCTTGCTGATTTCTCCGATTTTATGGGCAGCATATGGTGGGACGTGGTACAATGAAAGAAAGAGATTTGACAGGGAAGGGAAGTGGAAATGTGGGCAATGAGGCCTTGAATCTTACGAAAAAAGAACTGCTCAATCTGGGTGAGCAGTATTTGAAAATCAGGAATTATGACAGTGCCATGAAGTACCTGTCCCGGGCAGTGAACCAGGGCAGCAGCAGGGCAGGTACAAAGCTGTATGAATTGGGAAAAATTTTCTACAATAGGCTGAACTATGAGTCTGCATTCCGCTGCTTCCAGCTTCTGTCAGATAAAGGGCATGGAGAAAGTACCCTGCTTTTAGGGGAAATGTATGAGTATGGCCGGGGGGTGCCAAGCAGTCTGCAGAAGGCTTTTGACTGTTTTGCCACCGCTTATCAGCAGGGAGTTCCCCGGGGCGCCTATCTGGCAGGGCGGCTGATGACAGCCGATGCTCTCCGGTCAGAAGAAATCAGGGACATTGCGGTGAGCTGGTATAAGGAAGCCATTGCCGGAGGAATTACCGAGGCCTACGCAGCCATTGGAAAACTTTACATCGAAGATGGAAGGCGGGCACTGCCCGGAGATCCACCGAAAAGTGATAAAACCGCTTTGTCCTGGTTTTTGAGGGGCGCAGTGCATGGAGATAATCTTTCCAGGGAACTGGCAGGCGATTTTTTCATTTACGGTATTGGTACGAAAACCGATGTGAAGCGGGGCATGGAACTTTATTTCCAGGCTTTCCATGATGGCAGCGTATCAGTATGCTTTAAGCTGGGGAACCTGTATTCCAATGGATTTTACGTTCATAAAAATGTAGATTTATCTGTGGCCTGGTACCTGAAGGCCTTTGAACGGGGCGACAGCAGGGGAAAGTATTATGCAGGCCGGGTGTCCTATCTGGCAGGGAGGTCGTACCCTTCCATTCCGGAGGGGCTGGAAGAAAAGGCAAAAGCTCTTTATTACCTGGAGCAGGCCGCTTCTTTTGGAAACGCTGATGCCTTTGAAATGCTGGCAGATATTTCCCTCAGCCGGGGGAATTATAAGGAATTTGAGGAAAATTTGAAACAGGGGACCCTGGCTGGCAGTGAAGACTGCCGGGAAAAGCTGGTGCGGTACTGCTGTAGCCGGGCATTGAAAGCGTTGGGACCTGTGAAGGGACTTCTCGAATCCAGCACGGCGATGAAGGTACCTCTTGGCCGCGGCGATGAGGAAAGCTTGAAGGAAGCCGTATCCTGGTACAGGAAGGCAGCCGCTGCAGGAGATGGGGAAAGCTGGGCGATTCTGGCCAGATTTTATTTCTTCTATGGCGACATTCTTCAGGTGAGGGAACGAGATTTTACGAAGGCCGTCAAACAGGCCGGAAGTTCCGGCGCTGTCCAGATGAAGCGGCTTTTATGGATGTATTATGCTGGTCCTGAAGCGCTCAATGGCGAAGTATTCCATAAGGAAAATGCTAAAAAAGCCTTTCAGATGGCTCACCAGCTGGCAAGGGAAGGATATGCTGCATTTTATCCGGTTTTATCCTCCTATTATGAAATCGGATATGGTACAAGGAAAAACAGCCACCTGGCTGCCCATTGGGCTGAAAAAGCCCGGATTTGACAGGAGAAAAAGAAATGGAATTATCAGAATATCTTGACCGGGTAAGGAAATTGAATCCACTGGTCCATCATATAACCAATTACGTCACAGTAAATGACTGTGCCAATGCCTGTCTGGCAGTGGGAGCGTCGCCGGTGATGGCTGATGCCATTGATGAGGCGGGGGATATGGCGAGTATTTCCTCTGCCCTGGTACTGAATATAGGCACCTTGAATGTAAGCAAGGTGGAATCCATGATAGAGGCAGGCCGCAGCGCCAATGCCGGAGGAATCCCGGTGATTTTCGATCCGGTGGGCCAGGGGGCCACTGATTTTCGGAATCGCATGGCAGCGGAAATCATGAGCCATGTATCCATGTCAGTCGTACGAGGAAATATGTCGGAAATCCTTTCCCTGGGAGGTGAGCATATCCATACGAAAGGAGTGGATACCGGCGCAGCCGTAGAAATCAGGGAGGCTGAGGCTATCGCATCCCGGCTGGCTGAAAAATGGAAGGCTGTGGTTGTTATCAGCGGCGCTTCTGATATTGTGACCGATGGAAAGCATCATGTGCTGATTCATAATGGCTGTCCCCAGATGTCCCTCATTACCGGTTCCGGGTGCATGTGTTCCACTGTGATTGGAGCCTTCTGCGGGGCTCATCCGAAAGATCCCTTTGGCAGTGCCGCCGCCGCCATGGCGGTCATGGGACTGGCTGGAGAAAGAGCCTGGGACAAATGGGGCAGAGAAGGTCTTGGTCATTTCCATATGGGCATTCTGGATGAACTGGGACGAATGACAGGAGAAAGTCTGGCCAAAGGAGCTCGCTATGAGGAAAATTGATTACAGATTGTACCTGGTGACTGATAGAAAACAGCCGGCGCCGGGGACTTTTGAAAAAGTGGTAGAAGAAGCCTTAAAAGGCGAAGTTACCCTGGTACAGCTTCGGGAAAAAGAAGGGGACACCGGGCTTCTCTATGAAAGGGCAGTGAAACTGAAACAAATTACAAAAGTTTACCATGTTCCCCTGATTATTGATGACCGCATCGATATTATGATGGCGGCGGATGCGGATGGTGTTCATCTGGGGCAGTCCGATATGCCGGCTGCTCTGGCCAGAAAGCTTATTGGACCGGATAAGATTATGGGCGTTTCTGCCGGTACCCTAGAAGAAGCGGTGAAAGCAGAAAAAGACGGGGCAGACTATCTTGGCGTAGGAGCCATGTTCCCTACGGCTACCAAGAAAGATGCAGATATTACCACGCCTAAAACCCTGCGTAAAATCATGGATACAGTGCATATACCGGTGGTCACCATCGGCGGTATGAATGAAAGAACCATCCCTCTCTTCAAGGGGTACGGACTTTCAGGATTTGCCGTAGTATCAGCCATTATGGCAAGCCGAGAGCCGGAAAAAGCAGCCAGAAAACTGAAGAGAATAATCGATGGCATAGTGGGCTGATAGGCTGGCGGAAGAAATGATGGGAATATCGATACCGCCATAGGAAGATAAGAAAAGTTTTGAAAAGAGTTTTCTGCCTGGGTGAATCTTAATGACCACAGCCCGATAGGAAAGGATTCACAGAAAACGATTTATTCCAAAATATTTTCAAAAAAGTATTGACACAATCAAAGGTCTATGATATCATTAATCACGTTGCTGATGAAGCAGCGGTCATGAAGAAAAACATTTGAAAAACTTCTAAAAAAGAGTTTGACAAAACGAAAACTTCGTGATATGATAATCAAGTCGCTTGAAGAGCGATGATTCTTTGAAAACTGAACAGTACAGCGA